>ENA-UPSM01001689-UPSM01001689.1-activated-sludge-metagenome-genome-assembly--contig:-NODE-1689-length-28542-cov-54.318110_pt1 | contig 28542 bp, 22 predicted proteins | sample MGYA00238181_ERZ773283 | MGnify/ENA primary metagenome ERZ773283 (study PRJEB29023, sample SAMN05720199) | activated sludge metagenome | isolation source: Anaerobic digester | place: Japan...
CACGAGTCGCTTCGCTGCTGTCCATAACCCCGACGCTAACAGCGACCACTGACAGGCAATAGGTCTCAAACGGCCTCTTCCACAGGCAAACACATCACAGAATGATAACGATCTGACGGTCGGCTGTCGTCGTCAGCCGTCGCCGTCTGCCGCAGTCGGCTGGTCAGTCGGGCGAGTCGTCCCACCTCACCGGCGCCCAACGGCGCGGCCGACCGCGTCGGCACGCCCTAAGCGCCTGTCGCACCGTCCGACTCGTGACCCGAAACCTCATGACCCAAAACCTCATGACCCAAGACCTCATGACCCAAGACCTCATGACCCAAGACCTCGGGAGCTAACAGATATCCATCCTCGACCCGCTCGATGCGCAACAGCGTGCCCGGCGGCAACTCCTCCCGCAGGTGCACCGGCAGGGGGACGAACCCGTCGGCCGTGACGACGGCATACTCCTGGCCGCTGCGGCCCTCACCCCCGATCCGTCCGTCGCGGATCGTCACCGTGCGCGGGAGGCGGGCGGCGACCTCGGGGTCGTGGGTGACGACAACGACAGTCGTGCCCTGCTCCGCGTTGATCCGCAATAACGCCTCGATGATGACCTCGCGAGCGCGCCGGTCCAGTGCGCTGGTCGGCTCGTCGGCCAACAGCACCCCAGGCGACGGTGCCATCGCCACGGCAAGCGCCGCCATCTGGGCCTGTCCCTGCGACAAGCGACCCAGGCGCGCGTCGGCGAAGTCGCTCGCCCCGACGAGGCCCAGGGTCCGCTCGACCGGGTCGACCTGCGCCCCGAGCCGGCGGGCCTGCGCCTGCGCGAACTCGACGTTCTCACGCACCGTCAGATAGGGCACGAAGTTGCGTCGCGCCCCTTGGAGCATGAGCGACGTATCCCTCGCCTGGAAGTCATCCAATTCGGCTGCGGTGAGCGCGGATAGCTCGCGGTCACCAACGAAGATCTTGCCTGCGCTCGGTCGGAACAGACCGCCGAGCAGCGCAAGCAACGTCGACTTCCCCGACCCCGACGGACCGAGCAGCCCGACCACCTCGCCCGCGCGGACACTGAGGTCGACTCCGGACAGGGCAGCGACATCGTGCCCCTCAGACCGGTAGATGTGGACCAGCCCCACAGTCGTGATCGCGTGGGCGCGGGTGACCTGGGGGCGGGTGACCTGGGCGCGGGTGACCTCGGCGCGAGTCATCCGGCCTCCCGCAACTGCTGCAGATCGGCCCGGCGCGCGGCCGCATGGCTTGTCGCGACGCCGACGAGAGTGAGGGCGACCAGGCCGCCGAGGCCGGCGACGAGCGCGGGCGCCACCGCCGTGCGCAGGTCGAGGGGGAAGGTCGCCGACGCGGCCGGGAAGAGCGGCATCATCGACACGGCCACCGGGGCCGCCCACCACCCGACAGCGGCGCCGAGCAGCGCTGACGCGACGATGACGGGCACGGTCTCGAGCTGGGCCAGCAGCGCGAGGCTGCGGGGACGCTGCCCGACGAGGGCCAGCGCGGCATAGTCACGGCTGCGGGCGCGACGGGCGGTCGAAGCGAGGACGACGATCCCTACCCCGGCGACAAGGATCGCCAGGACACCCACCGCAAGGGCCAGTTTGAGACTCCAAGCGGCTGCGGTCTCCCCGTATGCCGCGGCCACCGCCTCCGCATGCCGCGTCCCCACCACATGAATCCCGTTGGCCTGCAAGGCCGTTGACACTCGCCCGATCGCGCCGGGATCGGCCGTGTCGAGGTATGCCGTGAGCGTGGCCGAGCCGCGCCCGCGCCAACCTTGGGCAAGCAGGTTGTCGAGGTTGACGATGCTCGCTGCGGCGGGACCGCCGGGGACGAACGGCACCCCGCCTGCGGACGTGAGCAACAGCGAGCTTCCGTCGACGTAGGACCCACCGAAGGTGGCGGCAGTGGCGCTCGGTGTGGAGGTCGGGGTGGTCAGCGCGACCACGACCTCGGGCCGCGAGGCGTGAGCGAGGAACGCCTTGTCGGCGCCGTTGGTGTCATAGGTCAGCGTGGTCGATCCGGGCGCGAAACTCCCGCTGACCGTGGCTCCGCCCGAGGGAGTTCCGCCCGGGTCTACGGGCGCCGGTGCGTGCCACGAGCCTGCGCCGCCGAGGTCGAACGGGCGCCCGTCGACGGCCAACTCGCTCACCGCCACGGTGCCGGAAACGCCCGCCGCTCCGGGTGGGCCGAGGACCCCGATCCCGCTGATCCGACAGCCCTCCGAGCAGCCGGCGGCGATCTCCTGATCGGCATCAATGCCAGACGCGGGGATCGTCCCGAGGGGGACCGACTCGACCGACCCGTCGGCTCGGACGACGCGCAGGGCCAGGGCCAACGAGGTCGGGGCTGGCCGGATCGCGGGCCCGACGACCGTCAAGGCCGGAGCGGTGACGTGATAGGAGATCCGGCTCCCGGTGGCAACCAACGGGGGAGCGGTCGGGGCCGTGAGCCGGTCCCACGGCAGGGCGGCGACGTCGACTCCGGGCCACAGGGCGATCCGACGGAATGCCCCCGGGACAACGCCGACGGTGGTCGTGCCGCCCTCCGCGGCCGGCTGCAGGAGGGCAACCGGCGTGACGTGCTCGCCCGTCGGGTCGACGGCCCGCACTGCTGCGGCGACGGCGGACAGGTCGGCGGAGTCGAGGGTCAGCACGGTGGCGGCACCCACCTCTGCGCCGGCCCGATCGCTCCAGTTGCGAGCCCCGACGGCCAGCGAATCCGCGCTGACGACAACGATGCACAGCGCAATGGTGACGACAGGGACGAGCCACCGAGTGGTCCCGCGGCGGCTGGCGGTCAGCAAGGCAGCACCTGACGTCGACCGTCCGGCGAGCAGGAGTCGCCGGCCCCCGGCGGCGAGGACGGCCGACAGGACGCGCGCCGCGATCACCCCGACAGCGAGCGCGAGAAGGGTCGGCGCGATCTGCCCGACCGCGCCGCCGACCGATCCGGTAACCAAGGCGACGAACGCCGCCGCAGCCGCCGCGACGAGCATTGCTTCGAGGACGCCCAGCCGCACGCTTCCCCGCCGCGGCGGGACGGTGCGCAGCAAGGCGGCGACGGGCTCGCGGCATACCCTCCGGACCGAGACGACCGCGAGAGTGAGCATGAGCGCGAGCGCTGCGGCGAGCGCGACGACCGCTCCGACCGGCACCTCGAAGGGCGGCTGGGACGGAAGCAAGGTATGCCGTGCGGCCGAGACCGCCCCCGCCGCGAGAGCTGCTCCCAGAGGAGCGCCGAGGATGATGGGTGGGAGGGTCTCGGCGAGCAGGATCCGGCGGGCGCCACGCGAGCCGCGGCCGCGCAGCCGGGCCACGGCGACCTCGCTGCGGCGCTGGTCGGCGGCGGCGACGAGGACCAGCCAGAGGACAGCGACGAGCAGCAGGCTCGCCTGGGCCATGAGCAGCGGCACCGTGATGCCGGCCTGGGCGCTGCCGACGCGGACCTGCTCGGCGATCGCGGGCAGGCCGCTGCGCGCGGTGACGGTGTCGGCGACATGGGTGCCGGATCGTTCGACGCCCATCGGGTAACGGACGAGGTCGGCCACGGTCGCTCCGAGCGGGCCGATCTGATCGACTCCCACGGTGTCGGTGAGCAGCGGCAGATCGAGGGCGTAGTGCCGCTCGAACCACGTGGTCAACTGGCCGTCGACGGCAGTCACCCGCTCGGTGAGCGTGGTCAGAGGGGTGAGCATTGTGTCGAATCCGAGCCTGGCAGAGGCCTGCCCGGTCAGGCGCTCGCCGAACCAGTAGCTCCCGTCGACCTGTTCGTAGATGCCGACGACGTGGAGGGTGGTGCGGGGGGACGCGGTGGGCAGGCTGACGGCGCCGTCGAATTCGCCGACGAACACGGCTGTCCCGATGGCGTGTTCATAGACCCTGGCCTGGTCGGCGGACACGGCGATCTCACCGGCGGCGCTCGGGCACTGACCCTCGAGGAAAGTGACGTGGGCGCAAGCGTTGTCCCGGGCGAGGAGCACCCCGCCGGGCTCTGGCCCCAGCGGCATCCGCCGGACGCCCACCGACGTCGCCGCGATCGCCGTCCCGTAGCGGGCGCGGATGCCGCTCGGGATGAGCTCGGCCAGGTCGTCGGGGTCGAGCGCGATGCCGGGCTCGGCCGAGCTGAACGAGGCCAAGCGGATGCCGGACTCTGTCGGAGTGGCGGCGCGCAGGAGGGTGGTGACCGACGACTGCTCAAGTGCCCGGGTGTAGAGGGGAGCGAGCACGAGGCACGCCGTGACGAGGGCCGAGAGCACGACGACGACGACGGCCTGTGCTCGTCGGTAGCGCAACGCTCCCAACATCTGCCCTCCCCGTGCGGCACGGTCGGTGCGGCGCCCGCGCCTGTACCGTACACGGCATACCCACTGGCAGGCAGGAGGAGCGGGAGCCGTGCCGACCGACGTGATGCGGGCCGCCCGGCCACTGGTGGCGACGGGCGTCGCCTACGAGTTGAGTGACGGGCGGCGGGTCCTGGACGACGTCGCGCTCGCGCTCGCGCCGGGGACGATGACCGCGCTCACCGGACCGTCGGGGGCAGGCAAGTCGACCTTGCTGTGGATCCTCGCCGGCGCGCTCGCCCCGACGGCAGGGACGGTGACGTATGCCGCTGCGCCAGTAGGCGATCGGGTCGCCGCCGCGCGTGCGGGGATTGTCCTCGTGCCGCAGGGGGTCGCCCTCGTGACGGCCCTGACGGCGCGGGAGAACCTCGTCGTGCCGCTGCTGATGCACGGCGTCGGCGCGGGGGAGGCGCACGCGCGGGCGGACGCGGCGCTCGCGTCGGTGCTGCTGGCCGAGTCGGGCAACCACCTGGTTGAGGAGTTGTCCGGCGGCGAGCAGCAGCGGGTCGGGGTCGCGCGGGCCTTGGCGTTGCGACACAGCGTGCTGCTCGCGGACGAGCCGACGAGCGAGTTGGACGGGGCGACCCGCGAGACGATCGTGGCGTTGTTGCGCGCCGAGGCTGACGCGGGGGCGGTCGTGTTGCTGGCGACGCATGACTCGTGGTGCGCCGATCAGGCGGACGCGGAGTATCACCTCGACGAGGGATCGTTGCGGCGGGTTCGATGACCAGTCAGGCAGGGAGAGGCGCGGGGATGACATCGCAGGACGAGATGGTTGGGGCGACTCACACCGCGCTCATCGCGGTGCTCACCCTGGAGGAGAAGGTCAGGCTGCTCACCGGCCGGGACACCTGGTCGACGTGGCCGATCGAGCGAATCGGGTTGCGGTCCATAGTGTTTTCGGATGGGCCGTCGGGAGTGCGCGGACCGCTGTGGGATGAGCGCTCGCCGTCGTTGAACCTGCCGTCGGCCACCGCGCTGGCGTCGTCGTGGGACCCGGAGATCGCGCGGCGCTATGGCAATGTTTCGGCGCAGGAGGCCCGGCGCAAGGGCGTCGACGTCGTGCTCGGCCCGACGATCAACCTGCACCGGTCGCCGCTGGGTGGCCGGCATTTCGAGGCGTTCAGCGAGGACCCGTGGCTGACCGCGGAGTTGGCCGCGGCATACGTGATGGGGGTGCAGGAGAACGGCGTTGGGGCCACGGTGAAGCACTACGTGGCCAACGAGTATGAAACGGAGCGGTTCACCGCGAGCAGCGAGGTGGACGAGCGGACGCTGCGCGAGGTCTATCTGCGGGCGTTCGAGAAGGCGGTCGTCGAGGCGCGGGTGTGGGTGGTGATGTCGTCCTACAACTCGATCAACGGGGTGACGGCGTCGGAGAACGACCTGTTGGAGACGCCGCTGAACTCCGAGTGGGGCTTCGACGGGGTGGTGGTCAGTGACTGGACCGCGGTCCGCAGCGTTGCCGCGGCGTCGGCGTCGCAGGACCTGGCGATGCCCGGGCCGGACGGGGCCTGGGGTGCCGCGTTGGTCGAGGCGGTCCGGGACGGGCGGGTGTCGGAGGCGGCGATCGACCGGAAGGTCGCGCGGTTGCTGACGCTCGCGCAGCGGGTCGGGGCGCTTGAGTCGTATGCCGGTGGGCCGGCTGATGCTGGAGGCTTGCTGCGGGTCGAGGACGGCGTCGCCTTCGCGCGCGAGGCGGCGGCCGAGGGAACGGTGTTGTTGGCCAACGATGGGGTGCTCCCGTTGGATGCGGCGCGGCTGCAGCGGGTTGCGGTGATCGGTCAGAACGCGGTGGCCGCGAGGACCCAGGGCGGCGGGTCGGCGACGGTCATCCCGGAGCGCGTCGTCAGCCCGTGGGAGGGGATTGTCGCGGCGCTCCCGGACGCCGAGGTGACCTATCGGCTCGGGGCGGTGGCGACGATGGGGATCACGGCGCTGCCGTTGGCGGAGCTGACCAATCCGTCGACCGGTGGGCCTGGTGTGTTGGTGCGCTTCCTCGACGATGCTGGTGTCGAGTTGATGCGAGAGGACCGGTTCGCGACCTCGTTGGTGTTCTTCGCAGGCAACGCTCCGACCCTGACGGCGTCGGCGCTGGAGTTGTCATGCCGGTGGACGCCGACCGAAAACGGTGATGTGACAGTGGGTTTCGCGTCGATCGGCCGCGGGCGGATCAGCGTGGACGGGGCGCTGGTGCTGGACGATGTGGCGGTCGGCGACAGCACCGACGTGGGAGCCAACATCCTCGACCCGCCGAAGGCGGTGGCTCCGGTCGCTGTGTCGGTCACTGCCGGTCGGCCCGTCGATGTGGTCCTTGAGCTCGACCTGGCGATCATGCAGGAGACGACCGATGGCGCGTTCGGGATCACCCTGGGTGTGGCGCCGTCCGACACCGACCCGGAGGCTCGGATCGCGGACGCGGTGGCTGTCGCAGCCGCCTCGGACCTGGCCATCGTCGTCGTCGGGACCAACGCGCAGGTCGAGTCTGAAGGCTTCGACCGCAGCGACCTGCGGCTGCCAGGCCGACAGGACGACCTGGTCGCGGCGGTGGCGGCGACGGGCACCCCGACCGTGGTGGTCGTCAACTCCGGGTCACCGGTCGAATTGCCCTGGCGCGACGACGTTTCGGCGATCGTGCTGCCCTACTTCGGTGGGCAGGAGATGGGGAATGCGCTGGCCGACGTGCTGCTCGGTCGGGTTGAGCCGGGTGGCCGGTTGCCCACGACCTGGGCGGCCAGCATGGCCGAGGTGCCGGTCCTCGATGTCACTCCCGTCGACGGAAAGCTTGAGTATGCCGAGGGGATCCACCTCGGCTACCGCGCCTGGCTGCGGGCGGGGCTGTGGGATGGGCTGGGGCATGGGCTGCGAGAGGTGCCGCGGGCGGCATACCCCTTTGGTTTTGGTCTCGGCTACACGACGTGGGAGCTGCGCGACCTGGTCGTGAAGGCGCCTGCAGCGAGCGGCGGCGATGCGCGGGTTGGGGTGACGGTGACCAACACGGGAGCGCGCCGCGGCAAGCAGGTGGTTCAGGTCTATCTCGCGCGGCCCGAGAGCAGTGTCGATCGGCCGGTGCGCTGGCTGGCGGGTCACGCGGTGGTGCGCGCTGACGCGGGCGAGTCCGTGGCGGTCGAGATCAGCGTGCCGGCACGGGCGTTTGCTCACTGGCAGAACGGAGTTGGCTGGGCTCACGAGCCGGGGACCATCGACGTCCTGGTCGGCACCACCGTCGACGACGTCCCGTTGAGTTCAACCGTGACGCTCTGAAGCCGCCGTGGCGATCGGGGTGAGGTAGCGCTGCAACGCGACCAGTTGCTCGGCGGCCTCGGGAGCGAAGCCGACCCGGTACTTCACGCCGTGCTGCCACCTCCCCGCAGAGGTATGCCGCCCAGCGCGCCTTGAGCACGCTGCCTACGTTGACTTACCGTAACGTGCAAAGTATCTTCCAGGTTATGCAATCTCCAGCTCCGCAGCTCTTGCCGTTGCTGCGGTCTGCCCTGCAAGGGGAGGTCCTGGCCCTCATCCTGCTGAACCCGGAACAAGAATGGTCGCTCACGGAGCTCGCCAACCGCGTTGGCGCCTCGGTTTCGACAGCCCAACGAGAGGTCTCCCGGGCCGAGGATGCCGGCGTTGTTGTCTCACGGCGGGTCGGGAACACTCGGCTGGTCCGCGCACTGCCCTCGCCGATCACCCAACCGCTGACCGAGTTGCTGCTCCGGTCGTTCGGCCCGCCCCAGGTGATCGCCGAGGAGTTCGCTTCCGTTGGGGGCATCGAAGGTCTGTATCTCTACGGGTCCTGGGCCGCGCGGTATGCCGGTGTGCCCGGCCGGGCACCTGCGGACCTCGATGTTCTCGTGATCGGTCGTCCCGATCGTGACGAGCTCGACGATGCTGCCCAGCGTGCCTACCGTCGGCTGGGGCGCGAGGTGAATGTGACGATCCGGTCGCTGGCGTGGTGGCGGAACGGCACAGACGGCTTCCACGCCGAAGTAACCAGCCGCCCGCTTGTCCCCATCCGCTCCGTGCCTGAGACAGGTGACGCGTCCTGACCTGGGGGCCAGGCCGTGCCGAGGTGTCCACCCTCGTGGCCGGCGGAGAGCTTGAACGGGTCACTCCGGACGCGGCCCTCGCGGCGCGGCTCCTCGCGGACGGCACACGCCACATCGAGTCAGCCCGATCTGCTGAACGACTGAGCGACCTGACCGGCGCCTACCAACTGGCATACGACGCACTGCGTAAGGCTGCCGCCGCGCTGCTCGCCGTCCAAGGGCTCCGCGCCACCAGCCGCGGCGGTCACATCGCTATCCAAGACGCCGTCCAGGCGCAGTTTGGTGGGCCCGGCTCGCCCTTCCGCTCCTTCGGTCGAATTCGCCGTAATCGCAACGCATACGAATACCCCGACTCCGACGAAGCCGGCCCCGACGCGGGAGACCTGGAGGACGCACTGAGAGTGGCGGAGGCTGCCCTGACGGCGGCTCATGCCCTCCTCGGCTCCGGCCAACTCGGCGTTTGGCAGTAGTTCGGCCCAAACCCGCAGGGACCCCTGCGTGGCGGCATCGAGCGCAAGATGAAAAGCGCCAACGAGCTGGCGGTCGGGGATCGAGCGGCATCCCTTGAGTCGTCGCTGGCGGTGGCGAACGAGGCCATTGCCGGATTGTCTCGCCGGGTTGCCCGACTCGAGGGGCGATCGTGAAGTGCGATGTCTCGGGAAGCCCATGGGGCCCCAGCGGGGGAGCATGCCTCGAAGCGGAGTAGCGAGAGGAGGCCGAAAATGGCCGTAGACCTGGGGAACGGTTGGGTGCCCCCGGGCAGATTCGAACTGCCGACACCCGCTTTAGGAGAGCGGTGCTCTATCCCCTGAGCTACGAGGGCGGGGCACGGCCAGCCGTCCCGGGACGGGCACAGCCGCGACCGCCATTGTGACAGGCGGCCCCAGCCCCGAGCCAATCCCCAAGCGGAGCCGCCGGGCATGCGGAAGCCGGACCCGCGGAAGCCGGACCCGCACGGAACCGGGGCACGCGGCATACCCAGGCAGCCCCGAACCACACCAAACGGCGCTCCCTCGGCGCGGGCACCCGAGCCAACCGCGCTGCCCCGGTTAGCCTGACCCGGTGAGTGTTGCGCAGACGATAGCCAGCTGGGCCCGGGAGCTGTCCGAGGTCGGCGGCCGCAACACCCTGCTCTGGGCGCCCGAGGGGCCTGACCGCGACGGCTACCTCGATCTCACCACCGCCCACCCCGGCGGCGTCTCGATGCTGCTCGCCGGCCGTCCCACCAGCCTGTCCGACCTAGTCCGCGAGGCCGCCGCCTTCGAGGAGGCCCGCGACACCGTCCGGGCGATCCACGCCAAGGCCTCCGAGCTCCTCAACGAGCGCGGCCTGGTCGTCGGGTTCGTCGCCATCGGCGTCGCCACCTGGGACCCGCCGCGCGCCCGCGCGATCGTCGAGGCCCCGGTCCTGCTGCGCACCTGCACCCTGCGCCCCACCAGCCCGGCCCAGCACGACTTCGACCTCGACCTTGGGCCGACCGTCGAGGTTAACCCCGTGCTCGTCAACTACCTGCGCTCGGTCGCGGGCATCGCCGTCGACCCCACCGCCCTCGCCGCCCTCACGACGCTCAAGGGCTCCGCGGGTGGCTTCGACCCCTACCCCGTGTATGCCGCCCTCGGTCGCCTCTGCGCCGACCTCCCCGGCTTCGCCGTCACCCCGAGGTTGGTTCTCGGGACCTACCCCTACGGCAAGCCCGACATGGTCGCCGACGTCAGCGGTCAGGCCCAATGGCTCGCCCAGGTCGACCTCGTCGCCGCCCTCGCCGGGGACGAGCCGGCCATCACCCGGCTGCGTCAGGCCCTCCCTGAGCCCGCCGAGACCCCCGACCCCGAGTTGGAGATGCGGGTCCTCGACCTCGACGCCACCCAGGAGTCGGTCATCGAGGCGGTCCGCGCGGGCCGCCAACTCGTCCTCACCGCCCCGACCGGCACCGGTGCCACCCAAACGGTCGCCGCCCTCGTCGCCGCCCTCGCCCACGACGGCAAGCAGGTCCTCTACGTCACCTCCCAGCGTCGGTCGTTGCGCGAACTGCAGGACCGGCTCGCCTCCGTCGGCCTCGACGACCTCGTCCTGGACCTCACCGGCGCCGGTGAGGATCGCCGCGCCGTCACGAGCGAGCTAGGCCAAGCACTCGCCCGCCTCGCGACCCTCGATGACCGCGACCTCGCCGACGCCGCCGACCCTCGCGGGCGCCTCGACCGGGCGGCCACCGTCGGGCAGTCCGAGCAGACCCTCGCCGACCATGTCGCCGCGATCCACGAGGTGCGCCGCCCGTGGGGAGTCACGGCATACGAAATCCAGGAGGCGATGGGCGCCCTCGCCGCGCGTCACCCCGCGCCGGGCTCCCGGGTGCGGATCGGCGGCGCCGCCCTCGAAGAGCTCTCCCGCGCACGGGTCACCGAGTTGGCCGAGCACCTGCAGGCCGCAGCCGCCGCGGGAGCCTGGTCGGCCGAGGGCGGCGACCCCTGGTACGGCGCCACCATCCGCTCCGAGGCCGAGGTCGAGCGGGCCCGCGACATCGTCACGCGGCTCACCGGCGGCGATCTGGCCGCGACGACCGCCGATCTCGACTCGATCCTCGTCGAGTCCAGCCTGCGCCCGGCCCGCTCCGCCGCCGACTGGCGCCACGCCCTCGTCACCATGCGCGGCGTCCACGAGACCCTCGAGGTCTTCCGGCCCGAGATCTTCGACGTCCCGCTCGATGAGCACGTCGTCGCCACCGGCAGCCGCGCCTATCGCGCCGAGTCGGCCGTCGAGCTCGGCGGCTGGTCGCGCTCGCGCGTGCGCCGCCAGGCCCGCCGAATGCTCCGTCCCGGTCGCCCCCCGGCCGACCTGCACGCCGAGTTGGTCCGCGCCCGCAACCAACGGATCGCCTGGCACGACCTCGTCGGCGCCGGCGGCCGGCCCGAGATCTCTCCGCGGTTGGAGGAGGGCGAGGCGGCATACCAAGGGCTCGTTGCCGACCTCACCTGGCTCGACGAGCGGCTGCGCCCCGGACCCGACGACGGGCCGATGCTCACGACCTCGTTCCCGCTGCTGCGCGCCCGCCTGACCCGGCTGGCCGAGCGGCTCGACCGGCTCGACATCCTGCCCCAGGTCACTGCGGTCGTCGACGAGTTGCGGGCCGCGCGGATGGGCGAGGTGATGGATGACTTCGCCGCGCGCGGGGTCGCCGCCGAGCACGTGCCCGCCGAGGTCGAGCACGTCTGGTGGGCGTCGCTGGGCCAGGAGATCCGCGCACGCGACCCGCGCTACGCCAACCACGACGGCGGCGCGCTGCGCCTGGCCGCCGACCAACTCGCCGGGCTCGACGAGGTCGGGCGCACGAGCGACGCGGGCCGTGTCCGCGCGGTCGTCGACCGTCGCGCCCGCCAGCGCGCTCGCGAGCACCCCCGCCAGACCGACCTCCTGCACGCGCAGGCGGGGCTCGGCCATGGGCACCTGCCGTTTGCGGCCCTGCACCGCGAGGCCGACCGGGTCATCGGCGCCTTGCGTCCGTGCCTGGCCGTCAGCCCGTATGCCGTCGCGCAGGTCCTCGCGCCCGGCACCGCCGTCGACGTGGTCGTCCTCGACGACGCCACCACGGTCAGCGTCGCCGAAGCCGTGTCGGCGCTGTCCCGAGGCCGCCAGACGCTCGTCATCGGTCGTCCCGACGGAGCCGTCCCGAGCGCCTTCCGCGCCAGCGCCGGAACCCGTCCCGTCACCGACCCGTCGGCCGCCCCGCCCTCCCTGTATGCCGCCGCCACCGCCGTCCTGCCCGAGCGTCGCCTCGCCTGGTGGCACACCGACCTCGACGCCCGACTCGCGTTGTTGCCTCCGGAGGGGATCACCCACGGTGCCCCGTCGCCGCTGCGAGTCCCCGCGCTGCGCCTCGACCATGTCGAGGGCACCGCGGCCGTGCTGCCCGGCACCGACAGCGCCATCGAGTGGACCGCTGCCGAGGTCGCGCGGGTCGTCGAGCTCGTCCTGGAACACGCCCGGCACCGCCGCGACCAGACCCTGGCCGTCCTCACCCTCACCGCCGACATGGCCCACCTGGTGCGCGACGGCGTTCGCGACGGCATCGGCCGGCTCGACGGCGACGTCGCCGCGGGCGAATTCCTCGCTGGCGTCGGGGTCGAGCCGTTCGTCGTGGCCCAGGTCGAGGAGGCCGACGGCCTGCTGCGCGACGTCGTGCTGCTCGCCGTCGGCTACGGCCGCACGCCGCACGGCCGGGTGCTGCACCGCTTCCCGGCGCTCAATCTTCCCGGTGGCGAGGCGGCCCTCATCGCCGCCACGGCGCGGGCCCGGCAGGAACTCGTGGTCGTGTCGACGCTGCGCTCCGGCGATCTCGACGCCGGCCGGCTGCGGGCGACCCCAGCCGGCCGCCTGGTCGAGTTGCTCGCGCACGCCGAGGCGGGCGGCATACACGAGGGGGAGTCGACCACCGCCCAAGGTGGCGACCCGCTCATGTCCTACCTCGCCTCGCGGCTGCGCCAGGAGGGCCTCACCGTCCAGGCCCAGATGGGTGTCGGCCCCCACCGCGTCGAACTCGCCGTCGGCCACCCCTCCGTCGCCGACCGCTGGCTGGTCGCGGTGGAGAGCGACGGACCCGGGTATGCCGCCCTCCCGGGCGTCCGCGCCCGCGACGTCCTGCGCCCGCGGCAACTTCGCCGACTCGGCTGGGAGCCGATTCGGGTCTGGAGCACCGATCTCTATCGCGACCCGGCGCCCGAAGTGGTGCGCGTTGTCGCCGCCGTGACGGCCACGCTGCGGGCGCGGAACGCCCAAGTCGCGGCCGCAGAGGCGCTTGAGCCGAAGGCACCCGAGCCGGCCGCTGAGCCTGAGCCGTCAGTGGCGGAGCCCAATTCGGCGCAGGAGACCGAGGCGGCTGCGGAGAGCAAACCCACCGAGGCCGCCAAGGCCAGCGAGGTCGGGGAAGTCGGCGAGGCTGCCAAGCCGGGCAAGCGCAAGAAGCTCAAGCGCAGTTCTGCCGAGCGCAGCGCCGACGACACCGACACCGGGTGGGGCGAGCGGCCCCGCAGCGGCGACGAGCACGACCGTTGGCTCGAGGAACAGCGCCCTCCGCACTGGGAGTGACCCGGCAGGTATGCCGCTCGGGCCTGCTCAGCCGAGCAGGCCGGTGGCGATCGAGGTGGCTGCGCTGGCGGCCAACGTGACCAGGACGAGCCGTCGGAACAGCGCGGCATCCATCCGTCGGGAGACGAGATGCCCGACCCACCAGCCGACGAGCATTGCCGGCGCTCCGTAGGCCACGACCGACCAGACGGGCGGGCTGAACAACCCCACGGCGGCGAAGCCTACGAGGCCGAAGAAGCCTTGGATCGTGAGGACCGCCTGCAGGGTGGCGCGGAACTGCGGCGGGCTCATCTCCTTGTTCTGGAACGCAACGACCAGGGGCGGGCCGTTCATGCCCGTCGACATGAGCAGCGCGCCACTGACGAAGCCCGCGGTCGGGGTCACGGCGCGACCCTGCAATCGGATCCCGCGAACGAGCGCGAAGGTGAACGCCAGCAGCACGATGCCGATGAGGACACTGAGCCAGCGCGCGTCGACGAGGCGCAGGGCAAGCAGCCCGACCGGCATACCCAGCAGGGCAGTGGCCGTGACGCTTCCGGCTGGGCGCCATTCGATGTCGCGGCGCTGCTGGATCGAGGCGCCGAGGGTGAGCGCAGTGCTCAGGACAGTCATCGAGACCACTGCCGTCACGGGGTCGGTCACGAGGGCGAGGAGCGGAAGGCCGACGAGGGCGAAGCCGAATCCGGTGATGATCTGGGTGAACGCGCTGAACGCGGCGATCAGAGCGATGCCGAGGACAAGCCAAGTCACCCATCAAGTGTGCCTTCCCAGCGTGAGGTTGGCACCCGGTCGGACGATGTGGGCACGTGGTCCCAGAGGCCTACCCGCCCGTGAAAGCCGACGGCGGGGCGGGTGCCAATGGCTCCCGCCCCGCCGGGGCGTTTCGTGGTCGAACAGGTGGTGCGTGTGGTTCAGGTCGTGCCCGTGGTTCAGGTCGTGCCAGTGGTGCTGTGGTGCAATCAGCGAGTGCGCAGGGCGTCGCGGATCTCGGTGAGGAGGGCAACCTCGGCCGAGGGGGCCTCGTCCTCGACGACCTCGCCGGCCTTGCGGCGCTCGGCGAGCTTGTTGAGCGGGACGACGACGATGGCGTAGACGGCGGCCGCGATGATGAGGAACGAGATCGTCACGGTGATGAAGCTGCCGAGGTGCACGCCGCCCGGGGCCCATGCGGAGAAGTCCGGCTGACCGCCGAGCTTGCCGATGATGTCCATGACGATCGTGACGAAGGCCTCGATGACCTTGCCGAACGCGCCGGCGATGATGACGGCGACCGCGAGGTCGACGACGTTGCCGCGCATGAGGAAGTCTTTGAATCCCTTGAGCATGGGTGCGTGATCCTTTTGTGGGGTGGGCTCCCGACCCTGGGAGATCCAGCCTCAGTTGAGGGTGGCGTGGGCGGCAGGTGCGCCCAGGGGAGCATGAAGTGTTTCGCTTGGCATGCCAGAGGAGAGCTTCCCCGAGCACGACGTTCAGGCTACTCCGTCCGTGCACAAAATGGGAATTAGGTCACATCGGCGCGCGTATCGTGTCGGAGTTCAACAGCGCGATGACGAACCCCCCAGACACCCCCGACGGGCCTTGGGCAGCCGCCAGAGCCGAGGCCGCCTGCCGGTCCAGGGCCGCGATGAGACTGCCGGGGCCGGAACCCGTCGCGACCAGCCCGCTGACCTCGTCGGCCGGCGCCGTCGCGACGAGGACGGTCGCATCGCCGACGACGGCGCCAGTGCCCACGGCCAGCACCCGGACGCGATCTCCGGGTCGCAGGGCCGCGAGGATCGATGGATCGGCCAACGGGACGGCCACTGCGACCGTGTCGGACGACGCCCCGGCGAGCAGGCCTGGACCCTGCAGGCGGGTCGCAGTGAGCACTTCGCCCTCGCTCAGCGGGCCGGCGAGGAGGGCGCCCGCCGCGGCGCTCGCGTCGAGGATCGCCCGCGCCGGGACCGCGTCCGGCGGCACCCGCACCGCGCGGAGGTCCCCTGATCCGACCCGCGCCCCCGCTGCCAGGTCTCGGACCGCCACGAGCACCGGTATGCCGCCTTCGACGGGAGCGGGGCGGGCCGCCGACACGGCCACCCACCCGGCGACCCCCACGAGGAGTGCCGTCAGTGCCCGCCTGGCCCGAGTCAGCAGGAACCGCTGCCGACGGGATCGGCGGGCCGGACGTAGCGCACCGCCCTGGGCAGGGCTCAAGACAGGGCTCATGGCGGGCTCATGGCAACGCGAACGGCAGGGTGAGGCCGTCGAGGGAGCGCCGACAGGCGCAGGTCGCCGTCTCGTCGGGCGTCGGTTCGGGCAGCCGACCGACGACGTCTCCGACCAACGCCTTGAACCGTGGCATGTTCTCGGCGAAGGCAGCGAGGACCTCGTCATGGGTCACTCCATCGCCGTGCTCGACCCCCGCATCGAGGTCGGTGACCATGGCGACCGTCGTGAAACACATCGCCAGCTCACGGGCGATCGCGGCCTCTGGCATCGTCGTCATGCCGACGAGATCCCACCCTTGGGACTGGTGCCACAGCGACTCGGCGCGTGAGGAGAACCGTGGCCCGTTGACGACGACGAGTGTGCCGCCGAGCTGATGGGGGATGTCAGTGTCGGCGAGAGCCGCTGCGACCGCAGCTCGCCCGGCCGGGCAGTAAGGGTCGGCGAAGCTCACATGCACGACGGCGCCCACGTCGTCGTAGATCGTCTGGGCGCGCCCCCACGTCCGGTCGACGAGCTGATCGGGGACCACGACGGTGCCCGGCCCGAGCTGCGGCCGCAGCCCGCCGACCGCACAGGGCGCGATGACCTGCCGGACGCCGAGGGAGCGCAGGGCCCACAGGTTGGCCCGGTAGTTGACCCGGTGCGGCGGGAAGCGATGGTCATGCCCGTGTCGGGCGAGGAACGCCACGCTGCGGCCATGCAACTCACCGACGACCAGGTCGTCGCTCGGCTCCCCGAAAGGAGTCGCCACCGTCACCCGGGTCGCGCCGGTGAGGAAGCTGTAGAACCCGGAGCCGCCGATGACCCCGATCTGCGCCTGCGGAACGCTCGTCATGTCCCGAAGGTTAGAGGCTGCGGTATGCCGCCGCCCCCTCGCCTCGGGTGCCTGTGGACGGTGGGACGACCGGCCAGGGGGGTGTGGACGACCTCAGGACGAGGCGCTGGACGAACTCGACGACCCAGACGGCGAGCCTGAGGACCCTGAGCCAGACGATGAGCCTGAGGACCCAGACCCAGACCCGGGCGACGAGCCGGACGACCCCGAGCCAGACGATGAGCCTGAGGACCCAGACCCAGACCCGGACGACGACGAACCGTTCCCAGAACCCGACGAGCCAGAACCCGACGAGCCAGAGCCCGACCCCCCGGAGGACGCGGGAACCGTCGACGACTTCGACGAGGCGGCGCGGGAGTCGGTGCGGTAGAAGCCGGACCCCTTGAAGGTCACGCCGATCGAGCCGTAAACCTTGCGCAGCCGACCGTCGCACTCGGGGCACACGGACAACGGGTCGTCGCTGAAGGACTGGACAGCGTCGAACGCATGGTCACAGGCGGTGCAGGCGTAGGCGTACGTGGGCACGGTGGTCCTCGGTCGATCTTCGGGATGTGGCGGTGGGCCAGTCTACGGAACGGTGCCCCGGGTGCCCGAATTCCCGTGACCCGGTCCAGTCGGGCCAGTGGAGTCGGACACCCAGCCGGCCAGTCGCCCGTGGCGGCTGACCATGATCAGACGCTTCTCGACCTGCCGACGCACGTCCGCGGTGGTGACGATGAGCATCTGGTCGCCGCGTCGCATCCGGGTGCTCGGGATCGGCACGAGCGTCTCCGAGCCGCGCACGACGAGCGTCACTGCAGCCCCTGGGGGCAGCCGTAACTCGAAGATCTCGACCCCGTGCAGCCGCGACTCCGGCCCGATGGAGACGCTCATGAGGTCGGCGTTGAGCTCCTCCAACGGAGTCGTCTCGACCTCGATCGACGTCTGGCTCACTGACTCGACGACGCCCAGTCGGCGCGCGACCCACGCCAGCGTCGGCGCCTGGACGAGGGTATAGACGACGACGAGGACGACGACCAGGTCGAAGATCCACTGGGTCCCCATCGCGCCGACCGTCAGCGGGACGGTTGCCAGGACGACGGGCACGGCACCGCGCAGCCCCGCCCACGACAGGAACACTTGATCGCGCCACCCGATCCGGAACGGCGTGAGCGAGACGAACACCGACAGCGGCCGCGCAAAGACGAGCAGCACGAGACCGATGACAACGGCCGGCACGATCTGGGCCGGCAGCCGGCTGGGGCTGGCCAGCAGCCCGAGCAGCACGAAGAGACCGATCTGGGCGAGCGTCCCCAACGCCTCGGCGAAGCCGTGCACCGCGGGCCGGTGCGGCAACCCCATGTTCCCGAGGACGAGGGCCGCGAGGTATGCCGCGATGAAGCCGGAGGCGTGCACGCTCGCCGCGGCGGCATACGCGAGGACGACGACGGTGAGCACCCCGATGGCGAACAATCCGGACGCGCCTCCCGCGAGGCGGCGCACGACCCGGCCACCGAGCCACCCGATGGCCAGCCCAATGGCTGATCCGGCGGCCAACTCGAGCACGGCGGTGAGCAGCAGCGCCCACCACGGCAACTGGTCGGCGTCGGTAAGGCGCAGCGACAACGCCGTGACGAGGATGACGACGGGCGCGTCGTTGAAGCCCGACTCGGCTTCGAGCAGCCCGGCCAACCGCCGGGGGAGGGGCACGCTACGCAACACGGAGAACACCGCGGCGGCGTCGGTCGACGACAGGATCGCGGCCACAAGCAGGGCCACGGGCCAACTGAGGTCGAGCAGGAGGTGCCCCGCCGCCGCGACCGCCCCGACCGACACGAGCACGCCGACTGTCGAGAGCATGGCGGCTGGGGCGACCGACTTGCGGATCCCCGGCCACGAGGTCGTCAGGCCACCTTCGGCGAGGATGAAGACGAGCGCCGAATAGCCCAGGACCTGAGTGAGGCGCGCATCGTCGAAGGCCAGCCCCAGCCCGTCCTCCCCGAGCGCGAACCCGATGGCGAGGTAGAGCAGCATCGTCGGCAGGCCCGATCGCGCCGACACGCGCACCGCGACCAAGGCCAGCAGCAGGACCGCCGCCCCGACCAGGAGGCTCCGGGTCAGGTCCGCCAGCCCGTATGCCGCGGCCAACCCAGGCACGTCGATGCCCGCGATCGACGCGAGGCGGGGCGACATCCGTGGTCCTTCCGTTGGTGTGGCTTAGTCTCGCAGGGTGACGCGTGCCAAGGTGGTCCGCCGGACCCTGTTGTGGGTCGGTGCTCTTGTGGTCGTGGCGTTGGTGGCCGCGGGCGGCTTCGGTGCATCGGCCGTGCGGCGTGCCTGGCCGCAGACCAGCGGGACGATCGCCCTCGAAGGGCTGGGCGGGACGGTGTCGGTCGCCCGGGACGAGCGCGGCATACCGACGATCACGGCCGACAACGCGACCGATCTCTTCCGCGCGCAGGGGTTCGTGGCGGCGTCGGACCGGTTCTTCGAGATGGACCTGCGACGGCACATCGGCTCCGGCCGTCTGGCCGAGCTCGTGGGGTCGACGGGCCTCGCGGCCGACCAGGCGGTCCGGACGATGGGGTGGCGCAAGGTCGCCGAGGCGGAGCTTCCCACCCTGGCACCGAACACCCGGCTCTATCTCGGCGCCTATGCCGACGGGGTCAACGACTACCTCACCAAGGCCGGCGAACCGGCCAACCTCGCCGTCGAATATCCACTGTTGGCAACTCAACTGCCCGAGTATCGCGTCGAGCCGTGGTCGGCCGTCGACTCCCTCGTCTGGCTCAAGGCGATGGCCTACGACATCAAGGGCAACTTCGCCGACGAGCTCACGCGGGGCCGCCTGACCGGCACATTGGGGGCGGGCCTCGTCGGGTCGCTCTACCCGGCCTATCCGACGACTGAGCACCCACCGATCCTGTCGTCCGACGACTGGTCGCCGACGACCTCGAGCCTGCAGACGATCCTGCCCAGCGCCCTCACCCTCCCGGCCGCCCAGCCCGCAACCAAGCCCGTGACGCCTGCCGCCCTCGCCCCCGAGCTGGCCGCCGCGCTGACCGACCCCATCGCCGCCGACGCGATGGCGCAGGCCTCCGCCCTGCTGGCGCCCCTCGTCCCGCTCCTCGGCCGGGGTGACGGCGTCGGCTCCAACTCCTGGGTCGTCGGGCCCAAGCTCACCAAGTCCGGCAAGCCGCTGCTGGCCAACGACCCGCACCTCGGCGTCTCGATCCCCAGCATCTGGAGCCAGGTCGGGCTGCGCTGCCGCACCGTGAGCACCGACTGCCCGTTCAACGTCAGCGGCTTCGCCCTCGCCGGCGTCCCCGGCGTGATCATCGGGCACAACGGCTCGATCGCCTGGGGCTTCACCAACCTCGGGCCCGACGTCACCGATTTCTTCCTCGAGCGGGTGACGGACACGGCATACCAACTCGACGGACGCCAGGTCGCGCTCCAGGTGACGACCGAGACGATCAAAGTCCGCGGCGGGGCGGACGTCCCCCTCACGGTCCGCGCCACCGGACACGGACCGATCGTCAGCGATGTCATGCCTGGGGTCGCCGAGGTCGGCAAGTCACCGCTGCCCGGGGCCACCTCCGCGCTGGAGACGTATGCCGTGTCCCTCGCCTGGACCGGGCTGGTGCCCTCAACGAGCGCCGATGCGATCTTTGCGCTCGACGCCGCCGGTGACTTCGAGGAGTTCCGGGCAGCGGCCAAGCTCTTCGCGGTGCCGTCGCAGAACCTCGTCTATGCCGACACGTCGGGCAACATCGGCTACCAGGCGCCGGGGCTCATCCCGCTGCGTCGCTCGGCGACGGCGGGACTGCCTGCGGGTTTCCTCCCGAGCCCCGGGTGGGTCTCGCAAGGAGATTGGCGCGGCTGGGTGCCGTTCGAGGACCTGCCGTGGGCGCTCAACCCCGCCGAGGGGTTCATCGTCGCGGCCAACCAGCAGGTCACCGCGGCGACGAGCCCGTTCCTCACCACCGAGTGGGATGCCGGCTGGCGCAGTCAGCGCATCCGTGAGCGGATCCTCGCCGCCGGCGCGGGCACCCTCACCGCCGCAGACCTCGCCTCGATCCAGGGTGACAGCACCGACGGGTTCGCCGAGAAACTCGTCCCCGCACTACTCGCTGTCGACCTGGCCGACGATCCCTTCACCAGCAGCGCGCAAGACCTGTTGCGCTCCTGGGACCTCACCACCCCTGCCGACGGATCACCGTCGTCCGCAGCCGCGGCCTACTTCTATGCGGTGTGGACCAAACTGCTGCAGGCCGCCTTCGACGACCAACTGCCCGTCGACCTGCGCGCCGATGGCGGCTCGCGCTGGCGGCTGGTCATCTCGACCCTCCTGGCCGACCCGACCAACCCGTGGTGGGACGACAAGCGCACCCCGTCGATCGTCGAGAGTCGCGACGAGATCCTGCGCCAGTCGCTCGTCCAGGCCCGCCTCGCCCTCACCAAGTCGCTCGGCTCGGACGTCCAAGGCTGGTCCTGGGGGCGGGTCCACACGCTGACCCTGCGCCACCGGGTTCTCGGCGCCGACACCGTCGCCGCGCCGATCCGGGCCCTGGTCAACCGCGGCCCCTTCGCGCTGCCCGGTGGCTCGGCGGTCGTCAACGCCACCGGGTGGAACGCCTCCGTCGGCTTCGCGGTCAACTGGGCCCCGTCGATGCGGATGGTCGTCGATCTGGGCGACCTCGACGCGTCGACCTGGGTCAACCAGTCCGGCCAGAGCGGGCATCCCGCGAGCCCCCACTACGCGGACCAACTCGGTGCCTGGGCCGACGGGACGACCTTCCCCTGGCCGTTCAGCGACACGGCACTGAGCACCGCCCGCCGCGAGGAACTCCTTCTCACCCCAGCCGGATGAGTCCGCGGCCCGGCGTGAGCACGGCAGTGACCCGCCGGTCGTGTGGCTCGGCGGGGACGTCTGTGTCGAGGAGTTCGTCGTCCCACAGCAGGGTGACGATGTCGACATCGGGGCGCACGTGCACGAGGGCCCGGTCGTAGCTGCCGCCGCCCTGCCCCAACCGGCGACCCGACCGGTCGACGGCCAGCCCCGGGGTGAGCACGAGGTCGCAGGAGGCCAGGGCCTCCGGTCCCTGCCAGGTTCGGTCCAGGTCCCACTCCAGGCTCTTGTCGGCGAGCAGCACCGGCAGTAAGACCTCGTGACCGGCAGCGCGCAGGCGCTCCAGCATCGCCATCGTGGGTGGCTCGGTCGGGAGCGCGACGTATGCCGCCACGCGGCATACCCTCCCGGTGCGACTGCGCACGTCCTCGGCGAGGGCGAGGGCCCCGTCGGCGAGCGCCTCACCCGCGGCTTCGCGGCCCCCGGCGGCGGCCTGGGCTCGGCGGCCGGTGCGGATCGCGCGCCGGAGTGCGGTCTTCGCGGCGCGGACCTCGGGCAGGCTCATGATCGGATCGTAGGCCCGCGGGGCGGGCCGTTAGGCTGGCGCGGTGACTCTGCCCACCGTCCCCTGGAGGATCAAATGAGCGCCGCCGGTCTGGCCGAAGCCGCTCGACGGATGCATGAGCGGGGTCTGGACGAGCGGGCCATTGCGGTCTTCAGCGACTACTACCACCAACTCGAGTTGGGCGCCCAAGGCACTATTCCCGAAGACTCGATCGAGCCGCTGGTCGACCTGACCCGCCTCGATGGTGTCGGGGCGACCGAGGCCGAGCGGGCACAGGCGCTCGGTCAGGTCGTCGTCATCAAGCTCAACGGCGGGCTCGGGACGAGCATGGGCCTGGCGGGTGCGAAGTCGGCGCTGTCCGTGCGTGACGGGCTGACCTTCCTCGACGTCATCGCCCGGCAGGTGCTCGCTCTGCGCGCGCAGTATGCCGCCCCCCTCCCGGTGATCTTCATGAACTCTTTCCGCACGCACGAGGAGACGGAAGCGATCCTCGCGGCCTACCCCGACCTGCCGGTGCGGGGGCTGCCGCTGGGATTCCTGCAAAGCGCCGAGCCGAAGCTGCGGGTCGATGACCTCAGCCCGGTCGACTGGCCGGCCAACCCCGAGTTGGAGTGGTGCCCGCCCGGCCATGGCGATGTCTATCTGTCGCTGGCCCGCACCGGCTTGCTGGATGCGTTGCGGGGCATGGGGATCCGCTACGCGTTCCTCTCCAACGCCGACAACCTCGGGGCCACCTGCGACCCCGACATTGCGGCGTGGCTCTTGCGCGAACAGGTGCCCTACCTCGCCGAGGTCTGCACCCGCACGGTCAACGACCGCAAGGGCGGACACCTCGCCCGCCGCCGCAGCGATGGACGAATCGTGTTGCGGGACAACGCGATGGTCGTCCCCGGTGAAGAGCACTTCTTCGCCGACGAGACCCGACACAGCACCTTCCACGCTAACAACCTCTGGGTCGACCTCGACGTCGTCGCCAGGATGCTTGACGAGCGCGCCGGGGTGCTGGGACTGCCGATCATCGTCAACCGCAAGACCGTCGACCCGACCGACAAGTCCTCGACGAAGGTCATCCAGATCGAGTGCGCCATGGGGACGGCCATCGAGGCAATCGACGGTTCGCGGGCGATGCATGTGCCGCGCAGCCGGTTCCGGCCGGTGAAGACGACCAACGAGCTCACCCTCGTGCGCTCAGACCTGTTCCGGTTCGAGCCCGACTGGCGGGTGGCGGCGACGACCGAACGTCCCGATCCGCTCATCGATCTGTCGAGCGAGTTCGCGTTCGTCGACGACCTTGAGCGGCTCTTCCCGGCCGGGGTGCCCTCCCTGCGTGAGTGCGACTCCTTGCGGGTGCGTGGCGACGTCACCTTCGGGGCCGGGGTGGTCTGCCGGGGTGACGTGCTCGTGCAGGGCCCCGTCGCCGTGCCCGACGCCGCCGTGCTGACGGCTGAGTCGGCCGGCGCGAGCGGGTCCGGTGGCTGACCGCACGGTCGAGCAACACCTGGCAGCGGTCCTCGCGGTCGCTCGCCCGCTGCCGCCCGCCGCCCTCCCGCTCGGCGCGGCGGTCGGTCTCGTGGCTGCTGCCAATGTCGTCTGCCTCGTCGACCTTCCCGGCTTCGACAACTCCGCGATGGATGGGTATGCCGTGCGCGCGGCGGACCTGCTCGGAGCGACCCCAAACACCCCCGTGCGGTTGCCCGTCGTGGCCGATCTGGCCGCCGGCGACGCCCCCGCACGCCCGGTCGGCCCCGGCGAGGCGGCCCGGATCATGACCGGAGCCATGGTCCCCGATGGCGCCGACACCATCGTCAAGGTGGAGGACACCGACGCCGGTATGCCGGTCGTCGCCGTTTTCGTCGAGACCCCGCTCGGCTCGTCGATCCGTCGGCGCGGTGAGGACCTCCCCGTCGGCGGCCCGGTGCTGGCGTCCGGGACCGTTCTCACGGCCCGCCATGTCGGTCTGCTCGCGGCCTCTGGGCACGCCACCGTCACGGTCCACCCCCGCCCCAGGGTGGCCGTCGTCTCGACCGGTGCCGAGCTCATTGCCCCGGGAAAACCGTTGCAGCCTGGGCAGATCCACGATTCCAACAGCTACCTGCTCGCTGCCCTCGTCGAAGCGGCAGGTGGGCACACGGCATACCGGGGGAGCATCGGCGACCACCCCGACGAGGTGCGCGCGCTGCTGGACCGGCTGGCCACCGAGGTCGACGTCATCGTCACCACCGGCGGGGTCAGCATGGGGGTCCACGACGTCGTCAAGGCAGTGTTGCGCGAGCGCGGCGAGGTCGACTTCGTCACCGTGGCCATGCAACCGGGCAAGCCGCAGGGGTTCGGGGTGCTGGGCGAGCGGCGGGTGCCGTTCTTCGGGCTGCCGGGCAATCCGGTGTCGGCGTTCGTGTCGTTCGAGGCGTTCGTTCGGCCGCTGCTGCGCCGGCTGCTCGGGCTCGAGCCGGCGCTCGCGCCGACCACCCGGGTGCGCCTCACCGCGGCGCTGCGCTCGCCCGCGGGCCGGATGCAGTTCGCCCGCGCCACCGTGTCCCGCGACCCGCACGACGGGCGGTGGCTGGCGACCCCCGTGGCCGGGCAGGGCTCGCACTTCGTCGCGGACCTGGCCGCCGCCGACGCGCTGCTGCTCGTGCCCGCCGAGGTCACCCACTTGCAGGTGGGCGACGAGGTCGAGAGCATCCTCCTATGACCGACCCGGTGAGCGAGGCGGCGCCGGGGCTGACCCATGTCCGCGCCGATGGCAGCGCGCACATGGTCGACGTCAGCGCGAAGCCGATCACGGCCCGCGAGGCCTCGGCCGCCGGACGGGTGGAGTTGTCCCCCGCAGCGGTGGCGGCCCTGCGCGGGGGCACCGTGCCGAAGGGCGATGCCCTCGCCGTCGCGCGGATCGCCGGGCTGCAGGCCGTCAAACGCACCCCCGACCTCATCCCGCTCGCGCATCCCGTCGCGGTTCACGCCGCCTCCGTCGATCTGTCGGTCGACGATGCGGGCGTGGAGATCCGGGCCACGGTCCGCACGGCCGACCGGACCGGGATCGAGATGGAGGCCCTCACGGCTGTTGCGGTCGCTGCTCTGGCCCTCGTCGACATGGTCAAGGCCGTCGACCGGCACGCGCGGATCACCGAGATCCGGGTCACCGCCAAGTCTGGTGGGCGCTCCGGTGACTGGCGGGAGCCGGGCTCGTGAGCTCAGCGCCTCCGCGCCGAGCGGTGGTCATCGTCGCCTCCACCCGGGCTGCCGACGGCACCTACGAGGACCGCACCGGCCCCACCCTCGTCGACGCCCTCACCACCTGGGGGTATGCCGCCACCGGCCCGATCGTCGTCTCCGACGGTGACCCGGTCGGCTTGGCCTTGGCGACCGCCCTTCGCGACGGACCGGAGGTCGTCCTCACGACCGGCGGCACCGGGGTGTCCCCGAGCGACCGGACCCCCGAGCAGACCCGACCGTTCCTCGATCGCGAGCTGCCCGGCATACCGGAGCTGATCCGGGCCCGGGGGTTCGCCGGCGGACAGCCGCTGGCCGCAATCTCGCGGGGGCTTGCGGGCGTGAGCGGCCGGACCCTCGTGGTCAACCTGCCCGGCTCGCGCGGCGGGGTGCGCGATGCGATCGACGTCCTCGGGCCGATCCTGGATCACGTTGTCGAGCAACTCGCCGGCGGCGACCACGAGGCTGTCGGATGAGCCCCGGGCGATGGCCCGTGAGCCTCCGGGTCGCCGACGGGCTGACCCCGTCGTTGGTCCTGCGGCCGTTGCACCGCCGCGACCAGTCGGCGTGGGAGGCCCTGCGCCGGGACAACACGGCATACCTCTCCCGCTGGGAGCCCACACCCCCTGACGGGATGATCGTGCGAACCGGCTTCGGTGGGTATGTCCGCTCCCTCAACCGGGACGCTCGGGCCGGAAACATCGCGCCGTTCGCCGTGGAGGTCGACGGGGAGTTGGCCGGGCAGGTCCACCTCTTCGGGGTGATGCGCGGGTCGCTGCTCTCCGGGGCGGCCGGCTATTGGCTGGGGGAGCGGTTCGCTGGGCAAGGTGTGGCCACCCGGGCGCTCGCGGCGCTGATCGACTATGCCCTTGGTCCGTTCGGGCTGCATCGGGTCGAGGTCAACATCCGGCCCGAGAACGTCGCGTCGTTGGCCGTCGTCGCGCACCTGAAGTTCCGCGAGGAGGGGGTGCGAGAGCGTTACTTGCACATCGAGGGGGACTGGCGCGATCACCGGACCTTCGCGCTGACGGTCGATGACCTCGGTGGCCTCCCGACGATCGAACGGTGGCATTTACCGGGCTGATCGGCGTTTTCACAGCAGTCACACGCGCCTCATCCGCGACACACCGGGCCACGTCCGCCGGGGTGCCGTCAGGGGTCCATACGGTAGTCGCGTGCAGCCCTCGTCCCTGATCTTCGTCGCCATCATTGCGATCTGGGCTGCCTTCCTTGTCCAGCACTGGGTGCGCCGCCGCGAGGCCCTCTCGACCGCGCGGTCGGTCGACCGGTTCAGCGAGGCCATCCGCCTGCTCGACCGCACCCCCGCGCGGGTGTCCGCCGAGCCCCGCCCAGCCCCCCAGGTGTATGCCGCCCTCGCCTCGCCGCTCGTGGCCCGGAGTGGTGGCGGTTCTGGTGCTGTTGTTGCTGCTGGGTCTGGTGCTGCGGCTGGTGTTGGGTCTGGGTCTGGTGCTGCGGCAGCCGAGGTGCTCGCCGGGCCCGCGCCCGCTGGTCCTCGCCCCACGGCGACGGCCCCGAACCGCCGAGGCCCCCGACTTGCGCTGTGGGGCCGCCGCGTCCGCGGGCTGTCCTTCCTCGGGCTGGTGGCGCTCGTTCCGGTCACCGTCGTGCTGTCGGCGCTGTCGGTGTTGCGCTGGACCTCGGTCCTCGTCGCGGTCCTCTCGCTGGTCCTCGGTCTGGTCATGCTCCGGTATGCCGCCGTCCACGAGCGCACCCTGGCCAAGGTCGGGCGGTCGATGGCCGCCTCCGAACTCTCGGGGCAGCGTGCCGCCGCGGCGACCGGGTCGGCTGCTCGGCCGGCGCCCCGGCGACGGTCGGCCGCTCCGGCTCGCCGCGTTGTCGCGACGCCGGGCGGTGCCGCACCCGCCGTTGCCCCCGCGGCCTCGGCTGCTGACGCTCCCGCCCAGGAAACCTCCGAGAGCGCGACGGCGACGGCTGATCAGACGCCTGCCGCTCAGACCCCTGCTGCGCTGACCCCTGCAGTTCAGGTGCCCGCTGCGGCCGCGGTCACGATCGAACCCGCCGGAGAGCGGGCCTCGCGGCGCGCGGCATACGCCCAGTATTCCGCCGACGGGACCTGGGAGCCGGTGGCTGTCCCGCCGCCTACCTACACGCTCAAGGCACGCGCTGCCCACCCGCAGCCCGAGCCTGCCGAGGTGACCGCGACCCCCGAGCCGATGGTTGCCGAGTCGGCCGCAGACGACACCCACGTGCGAGCCGTCGGCGACTGACCCGGCCGAGTGCGCCGATCAGGACGGCGACAGCGCGGGGTCCTCGTCGGACTCCCCGCCACCTGATGCGCTGCCCGCGCCTTCGTCTGGGGCGGCGCCGGACCCGGTGAGTTGTTTGACGACCGCGTTGACCACAGCGGCCAGGGGTACTGCGACGAGCGCGCCGACGACCCCTGCAACGACGACGCCGGCGGTGATCGCGAGGATCACCGCAAGGGGGTGCACGCTCACCGCTCGGCCGAGCAGGATCGGCTGGAGCACGTGCGACTCGATCTGCTGGACCGCGAGAACCCCGGCAAGCATGAGCAAAGCGGCGATCGGACCGTGCGCGACGAGCGCGAGCAGCACGGCCACCATGCCGGACGCGAGCGCGCCCACGATAGGGATGAACGCGCCGAGGAAGACGATCGCACCGATCGCCGGGGCGAACGGCACCCGCAGGAGCAGAGCGACCACGGTGATGCCAACAGCGTCGACGAGGGCCACGAGGATGGTCGCGCGCGTGAAGGCGGTGAGCTGAGTCCAGGCGACCTCTCCTGCGCCGGCGACCCGCACCCGGGCCGTCCGCGGGAACAACCGGACGACCCACCCCCAGATCCGGGCACCCTCAAAGAGGAAGAAGAACAGCGCGAACAGGCTGATGAACAGCCCGGCAACGACGTGCGAGGCCCCGAGTCCGGCCTTGGTGAGCCCCGAGCGCAGCCCCTCACTTGTCTGCAACGCGTTCTTGGCGTCGTCGAGATACTGGGTGAACTGCGTGTCGCTGATCTTGAAGCTTGTCTGCAGCCAGGTCTTGATCGTCTCGATCCCGGTGCCGACCTGCGCGGCCATCTGCGGGAAGCCGCCGGTCAACTGGCTGCCCACGAGGAACAGCAGTGCCCCGATCGCGAGGATCGTCGCCAGGACCGTGAGCGCGGCGGCCGGGGCGGGCCGCCCGAGTCGGGCCCGCAGCCACTGGTTGACCGGGTTCAGCATCGCGGCGAGCAGCACCGCGACGATGACCGGGATCACGGCCTCGCTGACGAAGCCCAGCAGGTAGGCGAACGCGACGACCGCGCCCGCGATCGCCAGCAGGCGCCAGGCCCACTCGCTCGCGGCGCGGACCGGGGCGGGGATCGGTGAGGGGGTGCTCGACATGGCCACAGGGTATGCCGTGCGCCCCGTTCGCTCGCGGCATACC
>ENA-UPSM01001697-UPSM01001697.1-activated-sludge-metagenome-genome-assembly--contig:-NODE-1697-length-28431-cov-6.605935_pt1 | contig 28431 bp, 20 predicted proteins | sample MGYA00238181_ERZ773283 | MGnify/ENA primary metagenome ERZ773283 (study PRJEB29023, sample SAMN05720199) | activated sludge metagenome | isolation source: Anaerobic digester | place: Japan...
ACCAATTGTCGGTCAAATGTGTTTCTTGAACAATTTGAGGTGATGATACACCATTAGCGTAATAAAGTTCACATCCATAGATGCTGTCTTTCCCTGCATAAAATAAATAGTCTGATAAAAACAGGTATTTACCTTGATATATGTTGAAATAATAACTCGACGGATAATTACTTTGTGAAAGAGTTCCATCAAAACTATTGTATTGATAGAAATATGGATCTAAATAATTATTGAAATATACTTTCCCATTTGTAGTTGGTAGCGAACAATAACTATCAGGCCCGTTGGTAAGGTTGGATAATGCATAAGTTCCGTTAACCGTTCCATCACTTCGCCAAAATTGATATCCGTTAATTCCATCTTGAGCTCTAAAAAAAATAGTATCGCCAATATTGGCCATTGAAGCTTCTGAATAAAAATCTAGAACTCCATTTCCTGAAGGATTAATTTCTTTTACTATAGTTGTCCCTCCTGATGTTCCGTTTGATTTCCAAAGTTCCCATCCCGACGAAGTATTGGCCATAAAATAAAGCAATGAAGGGGTTGAATGGAAATTACATGGAAGACTTGCTCCAACTGTGCCATTCAAATCCTTAAGCAATACCGTTCCGCCGGCTGTCCCGTTGCTTTTCCAAAGTTCTTGACCGTTATTATTGTTATCTGCTGCGAAATATAAGTTTCCATTAAAGGCACAAAGGTTTGTAGCTACATTAAAACTGCCGAGCAAGGTCGTTCCCGTCCCTGTGCCGTCACTTCTCCAAACTTGTGAGCCTGTGTTTGCTGTAAAATAAATGTTTCCGTTAAGCGCCTCAAATTCGCCTACGTTTGAATCGGCTGTTCCCGGACTAATATCTTTAACCATATAGGTTCCGGCAGTAGTTCCGTCACTTCTCCATAATTCATTGCCAAATAAACTGTCCTTTGCACGGAAATATAATATACCGTTTACATCACAAGCTAATAAATTAAAATAATCTCCAATGCTTCCTGTTGTTCCGCTATAGATGTCTTTTACTAGTCGAGTGCCAACCGCCGTTCCGTCCGATACCCATAGTTCTCTGCCGTGTACATCGTCATAAGCACTAAAGAATAAATTAGAGCCACATTTAACACTTTGAGAGGGCCCTCCATAACTGTCTGTTTTAAAAGACTGAAGTAAATTGGTTTGTGCAAATGCGCTATTGAATACTAAAAGTAATCCAATGAATAATTTCGAACAGTTCATTTTGGAAGAATAAAAGTTGAATTGCTAATGTATAAAAAAGATTCAAACCCCAATTTTATTTTTCACTATTCTTCGAGGATGTTTGCTGCTTTAATCTCTTTTAGCATATATCGATATGCTTGACCTAGCACTATTGCATAACTCTTGCCTTCGAATACTGCACTCTTGTTTCTATTGAACTTATCTTGAATCATCAATTGAAAAAGTCCCTCATCTTCTAAATTGAAAGTTGCAGTGTACTTAATTAATAGATGCTTCAGTTTTGTAGTATTCCTCATCGCAAAAATTATTTTTTGATGATGTTAACATCAGCCCAATTCAAACCTTCATCATTGAAAACTTGAGGCTCGATTTTTTTCTTTGCATCAAATCGTTTTTCTTTTGGTATGGGTGACGTTCCGTTAATTTTAATTTTATTGACAGTAAACATACTTTCAACTTCAAATAGCGAATGTTCATTATCGGCAAACCAATGCTTTTTAGTAAGCATTGCTCCTAAGTTGAACGAAATGTTTTTAGGATACCAACGATTGTTCACTTCTTGAAACTCTGTTACCGTTGAATACTTAGCATCGTCAATTGAAAATCCGTAAAGGAATAATACCGGACGTAAAGCTAATGGAATAACAAAGTCTCCACTTTCTTCAATTTTTACGATAGCGTTGCTTGCTATATCAATGTAAATCTTCCCTACTTGATGCGAATGATCAACTTTTCCTTTCGATTTGAAATTAATAACCATTAATTCCTTACTGTCATATGATGATGATGGAGCAAAATTGTACTCATAATGTTTAAAAGAAGTACTATCTAAATACTCATCACCGCTTTTTGATAAATCCGCTTGACGAAGTATTGCTTCAGGCCCTCCGAAATTGGCCGCAATTCCTTTGCTTTCTTCTTCTGTTAATATTTTCCCTTTCTTTTTAGCCCTCGCTTCTTTCTTTGCCGCCTTTTTATCGCGTTGTGCTTTCATGAATGCAACTTCTTTAATATCGTCGGCTTTCCTGAATAAAAGAGCTTGATGTTGGTTCTTAATCGTGTCTTGAAAGCTAGGGTAAAATGTTTTAAAGACTGCTTCATTACTTACTATAAAATTACCGTTTTCTGTCATGATTTCACGGTAATATGCTTGCGTTTGAAATGGGTCCTTTGGATTCGTTTGTTTTAAGTTGGCAATTGCTTGTTTGATATAATAAGTTGGTGGCAACGGACGAATAACAACTTCTTTTAATTCAATATCGCTTTTAATTAATGTTACACTTACTGAATCTTTGATGTCTGATAATGGAAGTGTCACACTTTGAAATCCTAACAACGTAATAAATAGAGAGTCGTTTGTAATTTCATCGGGATACTTTAAATCGAAAAAGCCGTTTTCATTTGTTACAGTTCCAATTAATGATTTCTTCAAAGTAACAGTCACAAAGGGAAGATATTCTTTTGTGGTTGCATCAATAACGTTTCCGCTTATTAGTTTTGTAGATTGTCCAAATGCAGGATTATACTTTCCAAAAAGCGATAGAAGAACAATAAACGAAATCGAAAGAGAAAGTTTTTTTTGAAAGGACATAAAGAAGAAGGTAGGTGGTTTTATTTTGCTAATATCAGTTATTTCATCCAAAGTTGGTACTATGTTACGATCATTTCAGTCGACAAATTAGATGTTTTGTCAGGTTTGGGGTATTCAAATAGTCAATTTGATTGTTTTAATTGTGCTTAGGTAATTATGCAAATAGACGATTCCCCTTTCTTTAAAGACGATACTCAATAATCAGTATTAATTTAGATTCAATACCTATTCCGCGCCATTTTAACCCCACTCAGCAGTTTTTTGTTGTATACGGGTAAAGCTATGCATTTCTTTGCAATCGTTGTTTAAACAATTAAATTTAAAAACCTTTTAACGAAGCATCATTATGAAAACCACACGACTAGTATACCTCATTGCAACTGCCTTCTTATTTGTATTTGCCTCATGCAAAAAAGACGACAATTCATCAAGTTCATCTTCTTCTCCAACTGTTGGTATTGTAACACAAGGTCAATGGCAAATAACTTCGTTTACGGAGAACGGTATAAATCACACAAATCATTTTACAGGTCATAGCTTTACGTTTGCATCAAACGGTGCTTTGTCTGCTACAAATGGCACAGTATCGGCAACAGGATCTTGGTCAACCGCAACAGATGATAGTCAACAAAAACTTGTTATCAATTTTAACTCTACACCAACATTTTCTGAATTAAATAGCGATTGGCATATCATTACTCAAACATCAAGTAAAGTTACATTGGAAGATGTGAGTGGAGGAGGAAGTGGAACTGATTATTTAACTTTCGAAAAGTTGTAGTTTCTTAAGAAAAAAATATAAACAACCTAAAGCACTTTTTCAAATGAAAAAGCACCTCCTTCTTGCATTATTTGTTTTATTAAGCGTCCAAATTCTTAATGCTCAGTACAGCCTGCATTGGTTACATGATGCATCTTTGTTTAATAAGATTGGCTCACGGTCCGTTGTTGATAATGGCGATAATATTATAGTTACAGGCTATTATCAAAGTGAGAATATCTATACACGTAAGTATGATATCAATGGTACCTTACTTTGGGAAGTAGAAGATTCATCAGGGATTCAAAGTCTGTATGAAAAGCCGATGTGGGTAAACTGCGATTCAATCGGGAATGTTTTTGTTGTTGGAAAAAGATATTCAATCGGGAGTTCGTTCGAATACCCTGATGCAGTAATTGCAATGAAGTATAATTCTGCGGGCATTTTGCAATGGAAAAATATTTATCCTGTTACGGTTTTAGTTGGTACTTCAGTTCCATCACTTAATATAAGAAGTGAAGTTGATAATCAAGGAAATTTATACATTGGTACAGTTGCCGTTACACCTGCTGGATTTAATTTAATTAAATACGATGGTAATGGAAATCAAGTGTTTGCGAAAACCGATAATACTCATTCGCCGCGAGGATTAGCTTCTATGCGAATGAAAGGAAACCAAATTATTATGGCAGGCAATGGTGTTCTTTCTTCTGCTCCTTTTGTTTCATGGGATACATCGGGAACACAAATATGGTCAATTTCAGCCGGTACATCAAGTGGAATCGATATCGAAATGGACAATACTGGAAACTGGTATAAATTAACAAGTGTAGAAAATGCGGTTTCTCCTACTTCAGCACAAGATGTGGTTGTGGATAAATACAACCAGACGGGACAACAATTATGGTCGCGTTCAATTGACATGGGAGGAAATGATATTCCTGTTAAATTCACAATGCTTAACGATAGATTAAGCGGGATTGCATACGGCCCGGTTAGCACTTCTACTTCACCTTACTTTGATTGGAAAACTTTCCAACTTGACACTGCCGGAAATATTCTATGGAATGCACGTTTTGATGGCACTGTTTACAATGACGAATATCCTTATGCAATACTTGCTAAGCCTAATGGAAATGTTATTGTAGCCGGAGTAGGAGGTCCATCGCCAAACCCTTCGGGATCTCTCTCGTATATTCAAATGGTTATTCTTGAATATAGTAATACAGGAAGTCAAATTTGGTTAGACACACCAAATGTTTATGGAGGACAGGCATTGGCTTGTATGCTTGCAAGTGATCAAAGTTTATACGTTATCAGTTATTACAATATGTCGGTTTACCACTATAATTCGACATCTGTGGGATTAAATTCGATTATACAAAACAGTATCGTAAAAGCTTACCCTAACCCTTCAAGTAATACAGTTACATTAGAGGGAGATGCCGGAGAAAACTTTAGTTCAATTCGAATTAATGATATGTCAGGAAGAGAAGTTAAGAACATCACTAATCCGAATTTCCAAAACAACAAAACAACAATTGATATATCCATATTAACTCCCGGAATTTATTTAGCGGAAATGATCGGAATTACAACAAAAGCAAAATTTAAAATTGTAAAGCAATAAGCTATCCACCTTTATTTCATTTTGTTAGAAACATCACTTCGGTATTTGAGGTGATGTTTTTTGTTGAAGTGATTTCCGTGAAAGTTTGAAAAATACAAAATCGGATTAGCGATTCTGCTTTTTAAAAAAGAAACAGTCCATTAAACAGTCAACTAATTTTTATCAGCAAACATGCCAAATCGCAGGTTTCAGACGCAACATTTCTCGCCAAAAGCTGTTTCAACACATAATTTGACCTGCTCAGCGTTTATTGTTTAAACATTCATTAATGTGACTTTATCTTTACATTAATGATACAAAAAGGCGGTTCTGCAGGCCTTCTAATATCAGGCCTAACCTGACCAAAAATATGAATTACTTTCTCCGTTACGTGTTTATAGTGTTGATAATGAGCACAATGACAATTTCGTCAAAGGCTCAGGAGAATTCAATTTATACAACTAGAACCAATTCAAAGGGTACTTCAGATTTGTATGGCACTCGTACACGATTTGTCACAAATGCAGGTCAATATGGCGACACTTTAGCCGGATTTTCGAAAATGGGACCAATTCTTTACGGTTACGAAGGCTTCGATATGCCGGTGCTTTTTACCCCAAAAGGGATCATCCATCTCCAACGTAAAGTAAAACAACCCGGCGAAGAGGAAAGAGAACGCATGGAGAAGAAAGGAATGACTAAAGAAGATATTGCGAAAAAAGTAAAAGTAACTGATAGAGCAATTTCAATTGAATGGATAAACGCTAATCCCAATTGTAAAATTGCATGCAGCGATTCTGCACCGGGTTATAATACTTACGGTTATCTTCAAGCAGTAGCGTATGGTTTTAAAAAGATTACTTACAAAGATCTTTATCCTGGAATAGACTTAGAATATTTTTTCGTTGATGCTACACGTCCGGGATTCGAATATCAATTGATTGTTCACCCGGGCGCCGATTTGTCAATCGTAAAGTTTAATGTTGGTGGTGATGTAAGGTCAATAAAAAAAGATCGTCATGGAAATTTAATTGTAAAATCAGATATCACAGGTTTCAAAGAGTCACTCCCAATTTCTTATTATCAATCAACAGGACGAATTAATTCAGATCAAAATATTGCTTCTAATTTTATAATCAATGATCATACTATTTCATTTCACGTAAATACTGAAATCAATAAATCAGAAACTTTCATTTTAGATCCCTTTGTTTCTTCAACAAGCAATTTAACTGGAGGAAATGCAGGAAAAGCGAAAGATGTCGATTTCGATTATGCAGGGAATGTTTTTGTTACCGGTGGTGGTGATGGTAATATTTATAAGATGGCGAAGTTCGATGCCAACGGTGTTTTACAATGGACTTTCTCGGGTACGTTAACTGTGCCGGCATGGACATTTGGAACTTATTACGGAGGATGGGTGGTAGAAAAAAATTCGGGTAATGTTTATCTTGGACAAGGTTTCGCACCAACCGGCGGATTTCGCGTAATTAGATTAAATGCTGCCGGACTTTATGATAACTATATCACGACTGCTAATCCTAATTTCCTTGAAGATTGGAAAATGTTATGGAGTTGTAATAATGGAACTCCGCAAATTGTTATTGCAGGTGGAGGAACAAACTCCAATATTAATATTGGTGTGTTTTCTCCTCCGAATACAACATTAACAGCTACCAACGTTACAAATGTTCCTTTCGTTGGAACAACAGGATGGGCTCAAGATGTTGTCGATATTATTATTGATCCCACTAATAACGATATGTACACTATTTATGCATCGTTAATTGGTACTCCTACTATCAGTAATCGTATTTACAAGAATCCTGCACCATATACAAATACAACTCTTGCTTGGAATGTACCTTCAGGTTTTGCTACTCTACAAGAAATTGCAAACCGCCCTTATTTTGTAGCAGGACAAATTGATAACTCAGCAAATTTATTCGCGGTAAACAGTAATTATCTTTTTTATTGGGACGGAAAAAATTTAAAGGCTTTTAATAAGGCTACAGGAGCCGGAGTAGGAACACCATTAGCAATAGCAGCCAATGTAGCTCTGATGCAAGGAGGAATTATCGCCGATGAGTGTAATAATATCTTCGTAGGATTTCCCAACGGAACAATTAAAGTTTACAAATTCAATGGAACTATTTTCGATGATGCATTGCAACCGGATATTACTATCCCCGGATTTGCTTTGCAGTCGGTGTACGATTTAGTCCTAAATAATGCACAACATTTACTATACGCTTGCGGCGATGGCTTTGTAGCTTCATTCGATATCTCTTCTTATAGTTGCGGTAGCGCTGTGTACTCAGTCAATGTTTTGAAAAACTGTAGCACTAATTCTGCAACAGCAAGTATTAGTCCGGCGCCACCTGCAGGCTCAACAGTTACTTATCTTCTCTACAACGGCGTAACGCAAATTGCATCGAATACAACAGGAGTATTTAATAATCTATCCTTGAATGTAAATTATTCGATGCATGCAATCGTTAATCAAGTATGCAGCGGAACAGAAACGATTACCAATTTTACAATTGCGGGACCGGTAATTTCTAACACAGTAACGAATACTACTTGCGGAAACGCAACAGGAATAATTAATTTATCATCAACCGGTGGAGTAGGTGCAGTATCATATAGTATAAACGGCACTAATTTTTTCCCGTCCGGTACATTTAATAGTTTAACAGCAGGTAGCTATACTGTTTATGCACAGGATGCAAATGGATGCTTGAGTTCTTCAATTGTTTCTGTTGCAAACTCCAACGGACCGGCATTGTCAGTAACTAAAACAGATGCTTTTTGCGGAACAGCTAGCGGAACAATTACAATTACAGGTTCTCTTGGAACTGCACCATATCAGTATTCTCTTAATAACGGAGCCTTTCAAACATCAAACGCATTTTCAGGATTATCAAGCGGAAGTTATATTGTAACAATCCGTGATAATACCGATTGTACTAATAGCACGAGTATAACTTTGAATAGTACGGGAGGGACAACACTCGCTGCTAATCCTCTTGCGGCAAGTTGCGGAAATAGTAATGGAAGTGTTACCGCAGTTGTTTCAGGAGGAACCCCGCCATATCTATATTCAATTAACGGAGTGAATTATCAAGTGGGAGATGTATTTACAGGACTTCCTGCCGGGACATATTCTTTAACAATTAAAGATGCAGTCAATTGTTTTAATTCAACTCCATTTACTATTGTTGATCAACCTGCACCGCTGGTTACTGCAACTACAACTCCTTCTTCTTGCAGCTTACCTACAGGAACTATTACAGTAAGTTCAACCGGAGGTAAAGCCCCCGTTCTTTTTAGCGTGAATGGAGGAGTTACATTTCAAGCAGGGCTAACTTTCTCTGGGTTAACGGCAGGGACATATACAATTATTGCACGTGATGCAAATGGTTGTCAAAATACTGTGGCAATTGCTATTGGAGTAACTACTCCTCAAGTTGCAGCAACAGCTACTGCAGCAACATGTGGAGTGAATGATGGAGTAATTACAGCGACTGGAACAGGAGGAATTTTGCCATATTTGTTTTCACTTGATGGAATCACTTTTCAAGCCTCGACAGTATTCAGCGGATTAGCATCCGGTACGTATAATCTTATTATAAAAGATGCAGCAGGTTGTACGCATACTTTAACTTCAGTTGTTGTTCCTAACGCTAACGGATTAGCAATAGCAGCAACTTCAACTGTAACATCATGCTCTGCACCAACTGGGACAATAATATTAGTTGGAACCGGAGGAGTTGCTCCTCTGCAATATTCAATTAATGGTGTTTCCTTTCAAAGTTCAGGTTCATTTACTGCTGTCGCAGCAGGTACATATAATGTCATTGTTAAAGATGCCGGAAACTGTACTGCGAAGATGTTAGTAACTGTAACTTCAGTTAATCCGCCGTCTGTAACAGCAACTGCTACCGCTACCTCGTGTAATAATCCGAATGGAAGCATTACCGCGTTAGGATCAAGTGGAACGTCACCATATGTATATTCCATTAATGGAGTTACATATCAAACTAGCAATGTCTTTTCAGCATTAGCTCAAGGAGTATATACAGTGTCAATTAAAGATGCAATCAATTGTACTGCGACTACAACTGTTATTGTTTCAAATGTGGGTGGTGGTTCCGGCCCTACTGTTACTGCAACAACAACAGCAGCGGAATGCGGTCAAGCGAATGGAAGAATAGATGCAAATGGGAATGGAGGAAAAAACCCTAAGAAATATAGTATCGACGGAGTTAATTTTCAAGGAAGCACAACATTCAACAATGTTCCTCCTGGTGTATATACTGTAATTGTTAGAGATGATAATGGTTGTATCAATACAGTAACTGTAACTGTTGGAAATATTGCAGGTCCTCAGGTTTCTGCAGTAGTTACACCTGCTTCTTGCGGTAGTGTAAATGGAACGATTAACGCAACTGGTTTCTCTGGTACTGCACCATATAGATATAGTATCGATGGAGGAGTTACATTTCAACCGGGAACTTTGTTTACAGGATTGTCAGCGGGTTCTTATACTTTAACAGTTCGCGATGCCGATAACGTTTGTCGTAACTCAATCATTGTTGTTATTCCTAATTCAAATGGTCCAACAGTTGCAACAGCAATAACAAATGCTTCATGTTCTACTAACAATGGAACCATTACCATAAATGCAGGTGGAGGTACTGCTCCATATACGTACAGTTTAGATGGGGTGAACTTTCAAGTGAGTAATTTCTTCACGGGATTAACTTCAGGTTCTTACTCTGTTGTTGTGAAAGATGCTACTAATTGTTCAAATGCCTCTACAGTGTCTGTTACTGCAGTTTCAGAACCTATTATTTCTGTATCACCTCAAGCATCTACTTGTGGAAATAGTAACGGAAAAATTTCAGTCAGCGGAACAAATGGAACAACACCATATAAATATTCAATCGACGGAATAACATTTCAGGTGTCTTCTGTATTTTCCGGATTAGCATCAGGTCCTTATGCCGTAACATTAAAAGATGCGAATAATTGTGTAAGTACAACTAATGTAACACTTGGAAATATTCCCGGACCTTCTGTTTCAACAACTACTACTGATTCCTATTGCAATAAACCGACCGGAAAATTAATTGCTACAGTAACTTCAGGAACGATGCCGTATCAATATTCGCTAGATGCAATAAACTACCAACCAGGATTTTTATTCACAGGCTTAGTAGCAGGTACAGTAACCCTTACTGTAAAAGATTCTAATAATTGTATTAGCACTTCATCAGTATTAATTCCGAATGTTCCTGGACCAACAATAACGCTAACTGACTCAATTAGTATTTGTGGAACAGGAAATATTGTAGTAACATCTTCGGGCGGAGCAGCACCATTTGTATACAGCATTGATGGAACCACCTATCAAACTTCAAATGTTTTTCCTTGCCTTGCCGCCGGCTCTTATAGCATTTCTATAAAGGATACCAACGATTGTATTTCTACAGGTACTATAGTCTTACTCGGCGCTCCTTTGCCAATTACATTACTGGCATTTGATGCAACTGCAAGAAATCGTGATGTGAAACTAGCTTGGTCAACAGCAACCGAAATTAACAATGATTATTTTACTGTTGAAAGATCTAATGATGCAATTAACTTTTATGATTTACTAACAAAAGACGGAGCAGGAACATCAACTTTGTTACATAGCTACGAAGATTTTGATTTGCATCCTCTTCAAGGTGTTTCATATTATCGTTTGAAGCAAACAGATTTCGACGGAAAATTTGCATATTCTGATATTATTAGTGTTCGATTCGATCAATCGGGAAATAGTTTTTATGGATATTACGATCCAAAACATCAATCAATTCATCTTGTATCTTCAAATGGTGAAACAGATTTAATCTCTGTTCAAGTGATGGATATGGCCGGACAAATTGTTGCTCAAAGCGATCATATAAAAGGGAAAGATGTCGAGATAACAATGCCGGGTATTGCTTCAGGAATGTATGCTTTGAAAATAGAAGATCTCTCTGGTCCGAGCTTGTTAAAGATTGTAGTGAACTAATTCCGAATCGATATATTGGGATTGGAATTTTAAAACAGATTACATTGGTTATTTAAATAACTTTGCACCCTTAATACCAATCTAATCAACTGCAATTTGGCAACAGATAGGAATATCATGTTGCTTTTATAATAATGAGTGAATCTCGTCAATCTTCTATACCCGATATCGGGTTAAGTGCACCCATAGTCAGCCTCGATTGGTTACGAGGAATTGCTTCATTAATGGTTTGTATTTTTCATGTAAAGAAGTATATTTGGTGGACATTCAATCCTAATTGGATCACAAAAGCATTTGAACAAGGCTATCTAGGGGTTTACATTTTCTTTATCGTTTCAGGATTTGTAATACCGTATTCGATGTATGTTAAGAATTATCAACTGAAAAGTTTCTGGAAGTATATTGCAAAGAGAACGGTCAGGATAGAACCACCATATGTAATATTCATAATGATATTGCTAATATGGAATTATTGGCTATTTCATTTTCGAGGACAAGGAAAAGAAATCCTCTATGATGCCAAACAATTTATTTTGAATGTTACTTATTTAGCTCCTTTCTTCGGAGTAAAATGGATTATAGTTATCTTTTGGACTCTCGCCGTAGAATTCCAGTTTTATATTCTAACAGGGCTAACATATAATTTACTCTTGAAAAAGGCATCAATAAGATACACTATAATGTTAGCCTTAATAGGAATTGGAATGTTGATTCCTGAAAAATATTTTACTGTGCTAAATTATTACGTCTTTTTTGCACTAGGCTTTCAAACATTTTTGTTTGTAATTAAGAGAATCGAGGTAAGAGAATATCTTTTATCTGCAGCTGCAGGAATTCTCTTTATTTATTTTTATGTTCTGGACACTGCATCAATAGCCGCCTTATTTACACTTTTGGGCATTTTCTATTTCAATGTAAAAACAAAAGTTTCCGATTTTTTCGGGAAGATATCATATTCACTATATCTGACTCATGGTTTAGTAGGAGGAGCAGTAGGATTATTCACAATAAAAATGTTTTCACAAGAAATCAGGTTTTCGCTGGCGATAGTTATTTCGATCGCTTTTGCTTTCCTCTATTATGTAAGTGTAGAAAAAATATTTTTGAAAATATCAAAGAGAATTAAGTACTAAATAACCTATTTCGGTCCATTCCCTTTCTGCGGTGGTCTTCTCTGTGGATGCTTGCGTTTAGGGGCTTCAGAAATCGCTTCTGATACACCAATATGCTCAGGAATTGGAATAAATTTAATGGTATGTCCGATGAGTTTTTCTATTCGATGAAATCGTTGCTTGTCATGTGAATTAACAAACGTTATTGCTACTCCCGATTCTTTTGCTCGCGCTGTTCTTCCTATTCGGTGAATATAATCCTCCGGATCAGGTGGCACATCAAAATTGACTACCAAACTAATTCCTTCTACGTCGATTCCCCTCGATAATACATCGGTTCCTACTAGAACTTTTGTTCTCTTACTTTTGAAATCACGCATCAACTCTTCTCGTTGACTTTGTTCTAAGTCGGAGTGAAAGGCTGAAGTTTTTAATCCCGATTTTTGTAAAACGATATTTAACTTTTTTACATTTTCTTTCGTTGATGCAAAAATGATAACAGATTCAAATTCTGGATTCTTTAAAATGTCAAGAATCATTGGAATCTTCTGTGTGTTTTCTATCGAGTAGAAATCTTGTCTGATTTTTTCAGCAGGTTTAGATACTGCAATACTTATTTCCTTCGGATGATTTAAAATCTGATTGGCCATTTTACGAATACGCGGAGGCATCGTTGCCGAAAACAGCAAAGTTTGTCGTTTAACAGGAAGCTCTTTAATGATGCGAAGGATGTCTTCATAAAATCCCATATCGAGCATTCTGTCCGCTTCATCTAATACTAAATGTTTTAAAAAACTGAAATCAACATCTTTTTGTGCCATCAATGCAAGTAGTCGCCCCGGAGTAGCGATAATTATGTCTGCTCCTTCTCGTAACGCTTTTTGCTGTTGTTCCCAAGCCTTACCATCGCCGCCGCCATAAATTGATATTGAACAAGCACGAGTAAAATAACTGAATCCTTCAATCTGTTGATCTATTTGTTGTGCTAACTCGCGTGTAGGTGCAATGATTAAAGTATTTAAATGATTATGGTCTGATCGAGCTATACGATCAAGAATTGGTAGCACATATGCAGCTGTCTTACCAGTACCGGTTTGTGCACAAGCCACCAAATCATTCCCTTCGAGTATAATTGGAATAGCTAGCTCTTGTATTGGTGTAGGATTGTTGAAATTCATCGCATCCAATCCTTCTTGAAGCGCTGAAACAAATGGGAAATCTTTAAAGTTCAATGGTAATTTGTATAGATAATACTCAAAGATAGGCATAAATGAAGGTAAAATGGTTGAAATGCTAAATGAAGTGATTTGCGAATGGGTTAAAAAGCCTTTTTCAAAATCCTGAGGTCATAACATATGATTGATGTCTGCTTTTAACTTGACATAAAAATCCGTACTTTTGCACCCTCAAATAATTAATCATGGCTTTCGAAACACAATTGAAAGAAAGGAGTGGTAATTCCTGCGAACTTTGCCAATCAACAAATGACTTATCAGTATATACAGTTCCACCTGATGGCGGCTCTCGTCCCGATACTTGTGTGTTTGTATGCGATAAGTGTTTAGCTCAACTTGATAAGAAAGAGGAAATAGATGTAAAGCATTGGTCGTGTTTGAGCGGAAGTATGTGGAGTGAAGTTCCTGCCGTGCAAGTGGTTTCCTGGAGAATGCTCAACCGAATGAAAAACGAAACATGGGCAGCTGACCTTATCGATCAATTGTACCTCGATGATGATAATTTAGAGTGGGCAAAAGCTACAGGTGATCATTTGGAATCTGACAGTAATGATATGCACCGAGATTGCAATGGAGCTGTATTAGTTTCAGGTGATTCTATCACTTTAACTAAATCGTTAGATGTTAAAGGTTCTCAAATTAACGCTAAAATCGGAACTGTAGTTAAGAATATTAAACTAGTTTCTGATAATACCGAACAAATTGAAGGTAAAATTGAAGGGCAATCGATTATTATCTTAACAAAATATGTGAGGAAGTCGAATTAATAATTCCATCTTTCATAATAAAAAGAAAAGCTGCTATTGTTAGCAGCTTTTCTTTTTATACAGGCAAAAATTAGATTAATTATTTTACAATTAAAATTTTTCTTAAGCCTTCTAAATATACAAAGTAAAATCCCGGAATAATATTTTCTAAAGTTATCTTTATTTTACTGTCGGTTAGTTGCTCCACTTTTACAGGAATAATTCTTCCTATAGCATCAAATAACCTTACTTGATTCCCTTTTATTCCTTTCATTTCAAAGTAACAAATTCCTTCGGTAGGATTAGGATATAAATTGATTTCACTTTTGTCGTATGCGTTTATACCTGCTGTTGTTATACAAATTGGATCTGATGTAGTTGAGCATGAAGAATCAACATCCCATGCTGCATAGGTAAAGCAACCATTGGTCGATACAGTAATCGTATCCGATGTTACGCCTTGAAGTAATACTCCATTTAAATACCACTGATGAAAATTGGCTGAGTCATTTATCCAGAGAGTTAATCCGTTTTGCCCAGGAATTATCGGTCCCGCAATATTTCTGCTAAACGTAATTAATAAGGTGTCTGAGTTCCTTTTGCAATAATTCGCAGTAGCCATAACTACAGCACACCATATGTATTGATTATTCCAATATGAAATGGAAATTGTATCTTGATTAATGGATGGGAATCCATTTCCTAAATATTGCCACACATTTGCGCCGAGCTGTGAAGGTACTAGCGCCTTAAAAGTCTGCCCTTCACAAAGAGTGTCGTTTGTTAGGGGCTGTAATGTAATTGGAGCAGGAATAGGTAATGTACCCCATGTAAATGTTGAATCCGGACAATGTTTCCAAACAATTCCTAATGAATCTATGCAAGATAAAGAAACAGTTATAGGGCCATTTACAGTTAACGAAATTGTTTGTGTTGTATCGCCTGTGCTCCAATAATAATGAGCCATATTGGGTATAGCCGTTAACGTTAGTGTTGATCCCATGCATAACAGATTACCATTATTTGATTGATTTGAACTGGTTATCGTTTGAATGGGGAAATTAGTATTAGAGGTGTTCAATGCATTTATTACAACGCTGTCAGATGTATAACCTGCTCCGTTGAATACGTATTGTACTACGGTATATGTTCCGGGCGCCGGGTAACTGTAAGTGAAAGTTGTACCGCTGTTGTCGATTCGTCCGTCGTTATTTAAATCCCATGCAACATATTCACCATTTGCTCCTGTGTATGTGAATTCATAGCCATTACATCCATTTCCCGTAATTTGAATCCCCGCAGTAGGTTGAGGAATATTGGGAATAATTCCACTACATGAAGCCCCATCTAATAACAACGATCTCGTTGTACTCAAAAAATAATTCATTCGATCAGCTTGCCCTTGTGTAAACACATAGTTTAAGCAAGGAAGAACAGGTAACATTAGGTTTGAAATATCAATAGTGTCAATTGTAAAAGGACTAAATCCTGTCGTATCATCTAAATCAGTATTGCAACTACTCAATGCACAATCTAATGGTTGATATTCCGGAGGAGTATCGCAAACATGATCTCCATCTAATAAGCAATTAAGATTCACACAGGAATTTCCTTCGTCGTTGTGATACAAACCTAAGTAATGTCCAACTTCATGTGCTAAAAGAAAATGTGGATTTCCTAATGATAATGCTTCAATCACAATACCATCAATGGGCAAACCGATATACCATGGGTAACTGCTATATGCATTTGAAGGCATCGCAAAAATGGTCGATTTTGGAAGCCATACATTCAAATAACGCATGGGATTCCAACGATTCACATTTTTCATCATGAAATCGGCATTGCCACCTGCATTCGCAGGAAATACCGACCAATAAGATGTGTCTCTCGTTATTCCGTTAGTTGGATTTCCCCAAGGGTCTGTACTCGCTAAACAAAATTGAATGTTAACATTAACGCCATTGCCAAAATTATACGGACCACTATTACTAAAACGTTGGTTTAATACATTAACAGAATTAATTATTACACTATCAGGAATATTCTCAGGACCATTCTGGTGAACAACATGAAAGACCATTGGAACTGTAAGTGTAACTAGTTTGTTTGCATGTGTAAATCCATTGGCGATTGCATTAGCAGCTTTTTCATTCAGCTGAATTTCATTTGTAATAATATTCGGCGGAATATTAGTTTTTGAAAAAAAAGGAGAGCAACTTCGACTCTGCGCAAATGTCGTAGCCGCCTGCATCAACAGACAAGCAATAAAAATGTACTTTTTCATAGGTAGTGTTTTGGGTGTCTAACAAATGTATGGAAGGGGATTAAATAAATTGATATACCACTTTAATCAGCACGGAAGAAATATCAATATTTGATATGCAGTTATGCGCAGAATTGGCAGATTATCAAGCAAATATCCCGATTTGCACACTTTTTGCAGGATTTGACAAATGTTCTGCACTTTACTTTTCTTAGCTTTGGAATATATTCAAATACTATGATGAAGCATATCCGATTATTTTTAATTCTTTGCGTGATATTAATGAACAGGAATATATCTGCTCAATCTAGCGGATACCCTGTTTTAGATGCCATGCTTTCTACCACATTAGATAGCATGCGAACAGTTTTGAATGCTAAGTCACTGAATGCAGCGGTTCAATTTCCTGATACTGCAGTTTGGGCAGGAGCATCCGGTATTTCAGGCGCTTTCGTTAATGCAACAACCAATGATGCTTATCTTATCGGAAGCGTAACAAAAACGATCACATCGGCTTGTATTCTTCAGCTTGTTGATGATGGTGTATTAGCACTCGATGATAGTATTCATCAATGGTTAGATACAATTCAATATATCAATCCTGATATTACTATCCGACAATTACTTCGCCATCAAAGCGGGTTGTATGATGTATTGAATAACCCCAATTGCCAACCTGCGTTAATGGCGAATCAGTCTTTGGTTTGGTCGGCAAGTGATTTAGTTAACAATTTTATTTTACCTCCTCCTGCAGTACCCGGTGGAGCATGGAGCTATTGTAATACGAATTATTTTCTTTTAGGTATGATCATTGAATCAGCAACCGGCAATCCGTTTTGGGTTGAAATCAGAAATCGGTTCTATTCAAATTTCGGTTATTCCACTTTCGGAATACCTGCATTCGAACCCTATTCTCAACCCGTAGCACATCTATGGCTCGATTTAAACGGTGATGGTGTGCTAGATGACGCACATAACTTCTATTACAATTATCTTGCATTAAACTCAGCCGCAGGAGCCGCTGGTGGGTATTATGCTACTGCCTCTGATCTTACGCGATGGATGAGAACGTATATGCGTGGAGATGTTGTTTCTCAAGCAATGATGAATGAAGCGAAAACTGTTGTGAATGCTTCCGGTTCTCAAGGCGGAAAGTATGGACTAGGGCTGATGAGAAATACTTTCCAAGGATTAGTAGCCTATGGACACGGAGGTGATTTAGCTTACGCAGCCAGTTCATGGTATATCCCAGATAGAGATATAAGTATTTCTGTTTTGATGAATCATAACGGGTTTACTAGTTGGACACTCTTGCCTGTTGTTTCTGCTTTGTTGAAGACTTATAACAATTGGTTAAATATTGCTTCAATAAATGAAGGAGTAACTTCCATTCAGAAATTAAATGCTTATCCTAATCCGTTTAATGATCAAATTAGCATTGATTTTAAGACCTCTATTAATGTAAATGATCTTCGAGTAGTACTTCGAAATACTTTGGGACAAGAAATCAATAGCACAGCTGAATTTCATTCTTCTAAAAATGGATATGTTTGCTCAATCAGTAATTTAGGTCAATTGCAAAACGGTTACTACTTGGTTCAACTTGAAGACCATGGAAATGTTGTAGCAGTTTCTCGAATGATTAAGTAATTTTATAGGCCATATTAGCGGTTTCGTCGTTGTATTTTTACCTTCGGTCGTATTTGTTTTAAGAAATTAGTTGAAGGTCCTTATATTGGTTGTTGATTAATAGCACAGTGTAATCAACCAATGTATTCCGTATTTACAAATACAACTAAGTCTGTAATTAAACTTCCCCCAAGGAGTAATCTAATAAATTATTCTTTGCTGAGTGAATACTATTGCAAGATTCCTTTTAGAAGTTTTTCTATAAAGTACGTTAGCGGGGGACATGAATGTTACACTATAAATTCAACGAAGTTTAAAGTTGATTCCGGCGAATATATTCTCGCCAATAATTTTTCTAATGGATCAGTTGAGATTGATAGTAGAGTCCCTGTGACGGGATTATGCATAGACTTGTCACCCGATCTTTTAAACGATGTGATGTGTTCAATCTTGTATCCTAATACAACAAATCCTGATTTATCTACAAAGTCATTCTTCGATTCGGATGAGTTTTTTGAAAGTAAGTTTAAGTCGGACAATACTAATCTCGGTACTGTTTTAACAAAGTTAGATCATCTGCTCTCTAAAAATCCGTATGATAATCACCTGTTCGACAATTCTTTTTATTTCCATATCGCTGAACAGTTAGTGAAGGATTATACTCCAATCGTTAAACAACTTAGAAGTATAAATACTGTAAAGACTCAAACACGCAAAGAGATATTTAGAAAATTACGCGCCGGACATGATTTTCTAGATCATAATTTTACCAATGAAATCCATGTTCCAGATGTTGCAACAAATTGCGGATTGTCTGAATATTATTTCTATCGATTGTTTAAAACTGTCTATGGAGTAAGTCCAATGCAATTTGTTATTCAAAAACGATTGAACTACGCAAAGAGTTTACTGCAAAAACATCGATGTTCAGTTTCTGATGCAGCTCTTCTTTGTGGTTTTCCCGATATACACTCCTTTTCAAAAGCTTTTAAGAATGAATACTTGGTTGCTCCGTCAAGAATTGTAAAATAGGAAGTAATAAGTTTAACATAATGTATGAAATTTATTTGTCTTATTTTGATGTGACATTCTCGTAGTTTTAAAGCGACTGATTTTTAATGATTTATTTTAATTTACTTATATTAGCATCAAAATCTATTCCCTATGCTTCGCTTCGTTCGCATATTCTTGGCATCAATTCTTTTTGTAAAATTTGCTTATGCACAGCAATCACCCGCTTTGCGATTACCCGCCGACCGTATCAGCCAAAGCTTAAATATCCTTAAGAATTCATCTTCATCATTAAATTCAATTCCTGTACCCAATAAAGCCGTTACTAAGCTTCCCGGAGCTGTTATGAGCGCTGTTAATAGGTCAATAGTCAAGCCCGACTTGCAACGGACTTTCAATCGTCGCTCTTCTATTGTAAGCCCTGCTCAAATTGATACTGCTTTTGTTGGGGCTGTCCCTCACGATACTTTAGTTGTAACAGGCAACTGGACATGCAATGGTCCGATTTATGTCTTTAATGATGGAGTGCTAATTTTTGATCATGCAAATGCCACCGTATTGGGAGATATTTATGTTTGGGGAAATGGAACCTTAATTGGAGACTCTACACAATTTCATATCCCTCAAGCTTGGTTCTACCAACGTTCTGTGATGATTGTTGATAGTGCATCGCTAGCATTAAATAATTGTGCTTTCGAGTTCAGTGGAATGTCGCATAATTTTATTTTTCAAGGAGAGGCTCAAGTGAATTTAAACCATATTTATCAGAACGATTGGACAACTGCAGGGTTATGGGGCAATCCCATAGTTAATATCAACGATTGCAATTTGATGGGAGAATATATCATTGCAGGCACAAGTCATTTCAACGTCAGTAATTCAGATACATTATTACTTTGGCAACAGTATGCTGATTCTGCTGTCATTAATACAACGTATCCTGTCGGATCTTTAGTAAACAGTTATACAGTTAACCAATTTCAACCCGGAATCAGTGGAGTAGGGTATGATGTGCAATTAGATACTTGTACTAATGTTTGGTGGGGACTAATGCCCGTAAATGGTTCTGATGTTACCATCAATAATTCTGTTATTCGAGCTATTGGTTGCTGGTTTCAAAATGGCGATTCAGTAAACGCTTCCGGACTAGTAAATAATTCGGTATATTCGAATTTCACTGCACCATTACCCGATCGTAATTTACATTTTAATAACTGTAATGTTCAAACATGGAGTTTATATGTTTTCGATACATCTTACTTGCATATCACCGGATGCATTTTAGGCGAAGTAGGTACGCAATATAAGTCGATGTGCCTAGCCGAGAATTTTTTAATGGATGGTTCAGGAGGATATTTTTGGGCAACCGATACCAGCTTTATTGTAAGTTCTCTTAGTAGCGCAATGACAATTGTTAGAAGTGAACGCAATGGTATTTTTGTTTTCGGATACGGAACTTGTAATAGTAATCCGCCAACTGCTATTGGAAGCAGTGTAATGATCGTTGCCCAAAGTTCTCTGCCACAAGATCCAATCGCACAAGAACATGCTGTTGCTTGGTATGCTAATATCAATGGCCCCGCCTCTTCTTATACAAATAATATTGTGCCAATTACCGGAACCGCTTTCATCGATCAAGGACCATTGGGCTCATGGATGGACTTTTACGCGTACAGTTTGTATTATCGTGCGGTAGGCGATACTACATGGCATGCTATTGTCATTGATAGTACTATAGAAATTCGTCACGCTTCATTAGCGAATTGGAATACTATAGGACTTACTCAAGGCAACTATGAATTGAAACTTACTCTTATCAGTAATTTAGGCGATAGCGTTGATGCTCAAAAAGGAATCATTTTACAGCCGGGAATACTTGGGGTTAATTCCTACAATAAAGATAAAACGTTTAGCATTTATCCTAATCCGGCGAATGATAAGATTACAATTGAGACGAGAAATCCGAAAAATGGAATTTATCATATTGTTATTACTGATAATTTTGGAAGAATAATTAAAATAGAAGAGAAATGGTCTGGGTCTACTATTATGATTAACACTTCTTCCTTTAATGATGGCTTATATACATTAACTCTTACAATAGGCAGCGATACTTATTCAAATAAATTTGTAGTCCTTAAAGGGAATTAGGATTATGAAAAAAATTAAATATATGAATGAAGAACTTAACTCGTTTATTTATAAATTCATTTCTTCATTAAAACTTCTTACTGTTATCATTATACAACCTAGTATTATGAAAGTGTCATTTAAATCCAAAGTGTTAGTATTGGCATTAATTGCAGTTGCATTTGTAAATTATGCAGAATTAAAGCCCCGAAAAATAAGTCAAATCGCGAATAATAATTCACATATGGATGTTGGTTCGGAAGATTCAATTCCAGGAACAATAAAAGATATTGAAGGTAATGTTTATAAAACGGTTGTCATTGGGAAACAAGTTTGGATGCAAGAAAACTTGCGCACTAGAACTTATCGTAACGGGAAACCGATTGCCAAGAAATTGAGCAATGCGCAATGGAAAGCGAATAAAACCGGTGCTTGTGCAGTTTACAATAATGATTCAATTAAAGAGCAAGCATTCGGACAATTATACAATTGGTATGCAGTGGCTAATCCTGCCGGATTATGCCCTGTTGGTTGGCATGTAGCAAAGGATACTGATTGGAATAAACTGGTAGCCTACCTTGATTCATATGCAGACACAACTGAACTTAAGAGAATACAAAGTGAAATTGCAGGAGGTGCAATGAAAGAAGTTGGAATTACTCATTGGGCAAGCCCGAATACAGGTGCAACTGGAACAGCTAATTTCTTAGGCTTTTCCGGAGGCAATAAAAGTCCTGATGGAAAATGTAATGATGTTGGTGCTTATGGCTATTGGTGGACGGCAACACCTTCATCAACTAATGAAGCATACGGACGATTGCTTAGCTATTTCAACAGCAATATCGATAGATTTAAAACATCCAAGAATGTAGGATTTTCGGTCAGATGTGTGAAGAATAAGTAACGATTATCCAAAGAAGAAGGAGCTCCCAAAAGAGTATATTATATTGTCTGCTCAAGTTGTGTTTTGATAAACCTGTATAAATAGTGGATACTGCAATTTTAAAATTACGCAAGTCACACGACTAAATGAGATACTGTATCCTATATTTCTATTTGTTTCTCTTGTTTCTAAAAACTAACTGCCTACATGCTGAAGTGTGGGGGAACAGAAATTATTTAAGGTTAGATGAGATAAGTGGAATTCACATAATTCAAAAACCGAGTTATGTGTTTGGTGAATTTAAAAACGTGCCGCCCGAAAACTTATTTATTGCTTTCCCGGATAGCATGTCAGGTAGTAAGTTCCCTTGGCCTACAAAAATTTCGGAGTGTTGGATTAAATGGTCGCTTGAAAATACCGGTAAGAGTAATTATTATTTAGCCTTAAGGTTAAATAGAGGGGCAGGAAACTTCTGCTTGTATAGAAGAGGAAATGGGACAATTGAAAAATTTACAACGGAATCTAAACTTAGTGTTGATACTCTAGGTCAACCATTTTACAAAGCCTTGATGTTTGAATTGCCTCCGGGACAATTTGATTTTTTTCTTTCTACAGGTCCAATTTACTATAAAAGTGGCATCAACAATATTGATATTCTCTTGCCTCAAGAATTGAAGGATGATCGCTTAGAATTATTGAACAATGAAACAGTTTTTGTTTTTGCGTTGTTTACATTTAATGCATTTATTATTTTTCAGTTGTTGTATATTTTGATTCAATGGTTATACCATCGCCGCGTTTAATACCTTAATTATTTATCTTACCTCATCTGTATAGAATTATATTTCGGATTGAGATTTGAATTGGTTTATAGCCTTCCTGTTTTGTCTGATATTCACCCCGGAATGAACCAATACCTCAGTAGTATTATGCTTTTCTTGCCATATTATTTCTATTTGGAATTTACTCGTAATTATATCAACATGACTGAACTTTATCCTAAAGTTAATAAGGTTGTTATAAATATTGAACGACTTATCATTCTGTTTCTAATCCCGGTTTTTGTTCTGAATTATCTTGGATATCAGAAACTGATTGGCCAATTATCTCTTGTTTTTTTATTGATTATCTATGTCTGTACGTTATGGTTAATCCATTTTTTCTATCAAAAACGCGATAAACTGATTCGCTTTATTCTGTTGGGATCAGCCTTCGCAGCTACCGGTCATCTCTTCGCAATGACTTCAACTATTCTTATGTCGATGAATTGGTGGCTTTCTTTTCCTCCGCTTTATTTTACTATGATAGGAATTTATTCGAAATCTTTTACTTTAATACGGGATTAGGATATAAATCTAAAGCGGAACAAGAGGCGAAACTTCGAATGCAAGATGAATTAATCCTTCAATTGGAGGAGAAGAGGAAATCTCAAGAACAATTCCTAAATATTAGGAATCGACTGGCAGCCGACTTGCATGATGAGGTTGGATCCACCTTAAGTAGTATAATAATTTATAGTGAAGTTGCCGATAATTATGTTGATACGGAGCCGGAGAAAACACATTCCATATTAATGAGAATTCGGAATAGCTCAAAGCGTGTAATTGATGCAATGCGTGATATTGTGTGGGCAACGCATACTTCCGACAACAACCAATTAAATTGGTCGTTGAAGTTAAGAGAAACCGCCCATAGTTTGTTGCAGGAGTCTTCTATTGAATTTTATTTTGAAGAAGAAGTAACTCATGAACTACTTGAGTTTTTACCTGAAGTAAAGAGGAACCTTTTACTCGTGTTTAGAGAGGCTATTTCAAATGCGATGAAACATAGTAAATGTACGAGAATCGATTGTCGAATGAGTATTGAAAAAAATCGCTTCCAACTTTCAATTAGTGATAATGGAATGGGATTTGATAATTCTAAAATTTCAGCAGGAATTGGACTTAAAAACAGGCGAAATCGAATGTATGCCATTGGCGGAACATTGGATATATCAGGTTCTCACTCCGGTGGAGTTTCAATTCAGTTGAACTGGGAAGATCAAATATTAGGACCCATTGCTCGCTAAAATTAGGGATATATAATTGATAATTCATTTACTATTTTTGTTTGGACTATGATAAGAGTATTAATTTTTGATGATAATGAAGATCGGAGAGACAGCCTCGCTTTATTGATAGAATCTGTTTCTGACTTCGCGGTCTCTGGGGCATTGTCTCAGGCCAACAATGTGATTGAAAAAGTTGCTATTCTTAAGCCAGACGTGGTACTAATGGATATTGACATGCCGGGAACTAATGGGATTGAAGCAACACGACTTATTCATGCAACTTTCCCTTCTCTTCCAGTTATCATTCAAACTGTATTCGACGATGATGACAAAATATTTCAAGCATTGAAAGCCGGAGCTGCCGGTTACCTTTTGAAAAATGCATCGTCTAAAGTTATTTTAAGTGCCATTCGCGAAGTACTTCACGGTGGTGCGCCTATGACTCCTGCTATTGCTCAAAGAGTTCTAACATTTTTTAGAAATGAAAAGACTGTTAAACCGGATTATGGCTTAACTGATCGCGAAACCGATGTGTTAAGATTACTTACTCAAGGCAATTCGTATAAAATGATAGCAGATCAACTTGAAATCACTTTCAATACAGTTAATTCACATTTAAAGAAAGTGTACGAAAAGTTGCAAGTTCATTCAGCCGGCGAAGCAATTGCAAAGTCGGTAAGAGATCAGCTGTTCTAATTACATCCATAATATTAGGGCTTGATATGGAAAGTGGATTAAGGCAATTTTGTTTTTTAATAAAGCAACCTAACACTTCTCTCATGAAAAGAAAATTTACCATTTCCTTACTTCTTATTTGTTCACTAATTAGTTTAAAAACACAAGCACAGAATCTAATTCCCGATTCATTGTATGCTGATCAGTCTGTATTACATTATACGTTAACGTTTGGTAATTTGACGCCAACGAAATTGCTTAGGTTGAGCGGGCAAAGAATTCTAATGTGTGGATATGATATAGATCCGACAGGTGCTACCGGGCATGATTACTTAATAGATATGCTTGTAACTGATTTTTGTGGTAATCATGATCCTTCTTTTGGAATAAATGGTGAGGTAAGACATGCCTTCGACTTCCGCAATTTGGCGTATGACTTTGCTTTGCAATCTGATGGGAAAATACTAACGTGCGGAACACAAGCATCTTCAAATGCAGGCTCAGGCCAACTCCCATTTGTGGCGAGATTTAATGCCGACGGGTCACCGGACACTACATTTGGAACTATGGGCTCGGTAATGCAACGCTTCGACCCGGCAGCAAGTGGAAAATTAAATAGCGTTCATCAACTACCTGATGGAAGAATCATATGCGGCGGATACAGTGCAACTAATATCAATGGAGGCACTCCGGGAATTGGCGCAATGCGATTTTTTCAAAATGGTACGCTCGATGGTACATTCGATGGTGATGGAATAGCTCGTTATGATATTAATTCAGCAAATGGAACTTTCTCTCAATCGTACTTGAATAGCAATGATTTGTCATTGGTTGTCACCGGAGTTCGTTATGATCCTTCCTTCAATGCAAGATTCATTACAATATGCTTTGACTCCACAGGAGCATTAATGAGCACTTATGGAAACGCTGGTGTTTATACGGATGCCTTTTATGATATTAGCACCAGCGTATTTTCTGTGCAACTAAATAACAATAGTATTATTCTAGGAGCAAGTTTAATTAGTTCTTCAAATATCGTAGCGTTAATAAAATTGGATGCAAACGGACAGGTAGATTCTACCTTCGGTACCAATGGAAGTACACTGATAAACGATCCAATGTTGATCAATTTTAATGGGTTAAAATCAGTGGGAGGAAAGCTTCAGCTTTTAGCCGGAGCAAGTAGTTTAGCCGGCAACGGACTAATTATTCAATTAAATGCTAATGGCTCAATAGACTCAACCTTTGCCTCAAATGGGCTGCAATTAATCGATTTTCGTGCTAACGTTAGTGGAAATCAGAAAATGGTAAATTATACTACTCTTCCGGGAGGTGAAACACTTTACTTTGGACAAGGTTTTGGATTTGATGCAACACGTTTAACAAATGCCTCTAATGTTCCTCATATCAGTTTACTTAATAGTACTTCATTTACCACAACAGGTATCGGAACCTATCAATGGTACTTTAATGGTGTTTTAATTCCCGGAGCAACTTCTAACGTTTACGGCTTTACGCAAAATGGCTCGTATACAGTTGAACTAACAGGAGCATATGGTTGTACCTATATGAGTGATCCATTTGTACTCACCAATGTTGGAGTGGGAGAGGTGATGTTGAACGCTTCTAGTATTTATTATGATTCAGAAAACCAGATCTTGGTGGTGAAAAATTTACCTCAAGAAAAATCCTCAATTAAACTGTATACTGCAGAAGGGAAACTAATCTTGGATAATGTTATTAATGAAAAAAATGGAGAATATTCTCTAAGTACTTCTTTCCTTCCGGTCGGTATGTATTTCGCAGAAGTATCATCCTCTCACAATAGAAATACACACCGATTTGCAATGATTCGTTAATCCCGTTTTTAATTAACCAATTCTGGTTGGGGTTGTTTCACTTGTGCGACAACCCTTTTTTAATTGATGTTAAAAATAAAGCTTTGTAATGAGAATGGAGAGTTTATATTGGTAAAAGTGAAAATGGTATAATTCATTTATTCGTCTAAAAACTAAATTGATCGATCTCTTTACCAACATTTATTTCCGCATTAATTTTAAAAATCGCCTTACGCAGTTTGAATATTTTTTAACGAGCATAGATGTATAAATCATTTTTTCAGGGGATAAATGAAACTTTACCTCTTTCAAACTATTCTCTAACATGAACCTTAAAACGCGTTTACCGGGCGTCGTTTTAAAGTACTGCTCGCGCCGCATTGCATCTGCTTTGCTAAAATAATATTCGCATAGTAAAGGGATGAATGGTCGGCGAGGTGCGGTGCTTGCTGAGTTCCCCTCAGCATGTTCTTTCATTCTCCGAACAAAATCTGTCGTGTATCCAATATAAAATAGTTGGTCTTTCAAGCTGTATAACACGTATACGCCATATTTTGGATGTTCCATATAAAATAGTTCATGCCTCAATAAAAAATGAAGGCTTTTCTTAAAACAAAAAACCCCGAAGCAAGCTTCAGGGTTTTTTGTTTGATTTATATCCCGCCCTGCAGTAGAGAATCTCGCGTTGCTCGATTCACGCTTCACCGCTCCCTCTCCTGCCCCGATAGCTATCGGGGTCGACCAGGGACTATAAATATTTCTTTTTAAGCTTATCAATAATTTCAGGAAATTGCACTAAATTTTCTATGAACTTTTTTGATTTCATTTTTTTGATGTGCCTTTCAATTTTATAAGCTTGTTCACTGGTTAGATCACTAATGACTAAAAACAATGACCAAGGGATGCCATTTTTAGTAAAAGCATCATCATATTTTCCTGAATTATGTTCAATAACACGTCTATTAGGGTCATCAGAAGTACCGACATAAAAACGATTAAGTTTTTGAGAATACAAGATGTATACAGCGAAATTCATTGCAGAAGGAATATCCATAAAAAGCAAAAAGGCTACCTTATTAAGGTAGCCTCTACTGCACCGCTCCCGAAGGTCAGGAAATATCAAACCGATTTAGGGATGATATGTTGATATTCAATGAGTTGATACGTTTTTGGGAGTTGCAAAATAAACTAAAGGCAAATAGACTAAACTCATTTAAATAGCCTTGACTCTCTTTTGAAGATAACCAATTAACTTTCCATCTATCATGACATATTGCATTTTTCATAATTGGAAGTTCTACTCGATTATGATAAATCACTGAATTACAGATGGTTAGTAGTGTTTTGTCGTTTTTTTCGTGATTTTGGCAGTTTTTGAGGTTTAAAACATGATTTAAATGCTCCTTCGGATCATAACCTGCTTGTGGATTAGTTTACTACTCAGAAACTTGTTACAAATATTGTCTATTTTAGTAACATAACATATCAATTTGCGTTACAAATTTATGTTAAAGTTGTAACTGATATTGTTATTGACACAAATATTGACTATATTTGTAACATGGAAACGATTGTTAAAAGATCTATTAGTAAGGAAATTGAAGAAAGAATCCTATCAAAAAAGG
>ENA-UPSM01001700-UPSM01001700.1-activated-sludge-metagenome-genome-assembly--contig:-NODE-1700-length-28388-cov-7.365581_pt1 | contig 28388 bp, 25 predicted proteins | sample MGYA00238181_ERZ773283 | MGnify/ENA primary metagenome ERZ773283 (study PRJEB29023, sample SAMN05720199) | activated sludge metagenome | isolation source: Anaerobic digester | place: Japan...
TTCAACTGAAGGAAAAAGTAAGAGCCGTCGCGCGGCTACAGCGCGTTGGAAGAGGGAAAATGTTTTATCCTGTATTTCTATCATTGAATGAACATTTGACGAAGTAGCTCTAAAACGACCTGATGACTCCTATTGGATTGTTTAATTATAACATTTACGGTCAACTTTACTTAGGGATGTTCAGAAAATCTATCGTCTATAGTCAATTATCTATTCCCTTAAAATATCCTACTTTCGTTTTATGAATGTAGCCGACTATATTTCAGATTGCGATCCTCAAGTACAACCAATCATGTATGCATTGCGAGAAGTGATTGTAAATGCACATCCACAGATTCAAGAAAGCATAAAATACAAGCTACCATTTTACACTTATCACGGATTACTTTTCTTTCTCAATCCCCGAAAAGATTATGTAGAAATGGGTTTTTGCAACGGTGCATTTCTGCACGACGAAGGAGGAGTTTTCAAAGCACTTGATCGTGCCTATATTCGGCATTTATACGTTTACAATATTGAAGATGCTTTTAAAGACAGCACCAGAGAATTGATTCAACAAGCGATTCTTTATAATGAAGTGAAAAAAAAGAAGAAATAGCTTCTTTAAAAGGCGCCTAATTCATTAGCAATGCTTTCGGGAATTTGTTGCGCGATATCCCATAGCTCAACAATTTTGTTGTTTTCAAAACGGAACAAATGCATTAATGCAAATCCTTTGTCATCGGGAGTTAAGCGAACGTGAGAATACGTCATTACCTTATCATTTTCGGCGATGCATTGTTTTACTTCAAATATTTTCTCCGGAAACATTTCAGCACTTTGCATCATTCCGGCTTTTAACGTATGCGCATCACTTTTAAAATGAATGTTGTGATGAACAAATTTTTCGGAAACGTACAAATCATAACCCTCTGAAACTTGGTGAGAAGAGGCTGCTTGCAAAAATGCTTTGGCAATTGCTTTGAGATTGTTAAGATCTTGTTGCATGGTAAATGTTTAGACAATGAAATTAGAAATAATTTCCAAATGCTACTCGTTTTTAGCGCTTAAATGTTGATTTATAGGCACTATAGAGACTCAGGCATATTCCTATCTTTTTCCTTGGAGCATAGCCTCAAATCTAGTACCTTTCGGACCTGAAAATCCAAAACACATGAAGTACACTTTACTTAAATTTATCCTAATCGTTGCGCTATTTGTGAGCAACGCAGCAAGCGCTCAGACGGGCTCTTACACACAAACAAAACCGAATATGTCGAGCGTGTATTCGACTACTGCGGCTACATTTACCTCTACTCCATTAAGTTCAACAAATGGAACCTTAAGTTGCAATTGGCTGGGTTGTCAAGATCCGGGAATGTCAAACCCTACTTTGTATTTCTACATTTATGTAAACGGAACATACCAAACATTAACTTCTGTTTCACAAGCTAGTTATTGCAGTTTGATTCCTTTTTCGTACACCATTCCTATGAGTACATTAAATGCTGCTATTCAGGCGGGCGGTGGATCAGTTATGCTCCATTTCTATATTTCAGATCCTTGTCCTGCAGGAGCGGGATGTAGTTTTTACAATGATCCTTTAGTTTACAATTTAACGTTAAGCTACGGATATTCACAAGCAACTTTTTCTGCAACGTCAACATCACTTTGCCCGGGACAATCAACAACGTTCACAAACACAACACCGGGAGCAACATTAACTACAAAATGGTATTTTAACGGAGGCTCTCCTTCAACGTCTACAGCAAGTAGTCCGACTGTAACTTATGCATCACCGGGAACTTACCCTGTAGCATTAGTAACAACAAGTGCTTCCGGAACTGATTCAACAATTACAAACAGTTTTATAACGGTAAATGCACCTCCAACTCCAACTGTAACGCCACAAGGAGCTACAACATTCTGTACAGGAAGTAATGTCATCTTAAAAGCAAATACAGGATCAGGGCTTACTTACCAATGGCAAAAGAATAATAATAATATTTCAGCTGCTACAGCTGTAAATTACACAGCTACCGGAACAGGAAACTACAGAGTTGTTGAAACGAACAGTTTTGGATGTAGTGCAGCCTCTGCAGCGGTAACGGTAACTTCGAATCCTAAGCCAACAGCAATACTTACCTCTGGGTTAAACACAACAGTTTGTCCGGGAGATTCAGTAGTATTAACTGCGAATGCAGGAAGCGGATACACTTATACATGGAAAAGAAACTATGCGATAATTGCAGGAGCAACATCTGCTACTTATTCAGCGAAAGCAACAGGAAGCTATTTTGCTGTAGTAGCTAATGCTTTTGGTTGTACTAAAGCATCGAACATAATTCCGGTAACAGTTAACACACCAAAAGCAACAGTAACTGCACAAGGAGCACTTACAGTATGTAACGGTAACGGGGTAACGTTAAAAGCAAATACAGGCGCGGGGTTAACATACCAATGGAAAGTAAACAATGTTGACATCAACGGTGCAACAGATTCAATGTACACTGCATATACATCGGGAAGTTACAAAGTAAAAGTAACTAACTCATGCGGATCGACTTCATCGGCTGCGAAAGTTGTTACGATTAATCCATTGCCTGCAGTAAGCATTACAGCAAACGGAGCAACAAGTTTCTGTACAGGAGGAAGTGTTACGCTTACTGTTGCGGGAGACACAGGGTTAACTTACCAATGGCGTAAAAACAATGTGAATATTTCAGGAGCAACATCAGCTTCATACAATGCCTCAACTACAGGAAGTTACAATGTTATCGCAACAAACACCTTTGGATGTACCAGCAGTTCAAACGTAATCTCAGTTACTGCGAATACAACAACTGCGAATGTAACAGCTAACGGACCAACCTCTTTCTGTAATGGAGATAGCGTTAAATTATCTGCAAATACGGGAGCTAGTTTAACATACCAATGGACGAAAAACAACATTAATATCGCCGGTGCAACATTAGCAGATTACATGGCTAAAACAGCAGGAGCTTATAGAGTAAACATTACAAATACTGCAACAGGTTGTCCAAAAACATCGTCAGCTGTGCAAGTAGTTGTTAATTGCCGTTTATCAGATATTGAAAACGGAAATGGATTAATATTAACAGCAACACCAAATCCATTTACAGGCGCTACAGAGATTGATTTAACAATTCCGGGAGAAGATGCCGCAACATTGGAAATTTATACGGTAGAAGGCAAATTAATCAGCCAACAATTAGTTGAAGTTGACACACACACATTAATGATCGGGAAAGAACTGCTTCCGGGAACATACATTGTAAGTTTGAAGAGCGGAAATGAAACGAAGAACTTGAGATTGATTAAGTATTAATTTCTCTCAATAAATTAAGAAACCCCTGTACAGCAATGTGCGGGGGTTTTTTTGTGATGATGAAGGATGAAGGATACAAGATTCAAGATGATTTTGTAACGTCTTGAGTTCCTTGCTCTGAAACGAAATTGACATTGGGCAGCAATAATTTTTTTCCATGAAATAGAATTTTATTCGATCGAGATCTACTTGTATCTTGCGCCTTGTATCTTTTGTCTTTAAAAGAGGATGCAGGATACAAGATACAAGATTTAAGATGATTTTTATACCATTTAGCGTTCTTTGCTCTGAAACGAAATTGACATCGGGTATCAGTAAATTTTCTTCCTTAAAATAGAATTCAATACTTTCAAGATCTACTTGCATCTTGAGCCTTGTATCTTTTGTCTTTAAAAGAGGATGCGGGATACAGGATTCAAGATGATTTTGTAACGTCTTGAATTCTTTGTGCTGAAAAGAAATTCACATCAAGTATCAACAACTTTCTTTTCATAAAATAGAATTTTAAACTTTCGAGATCTACGTGCATCTTGCGCCTTGTATCTTTCATCTATAAATTTTTCCCTATATTTGAATAAGTGAACCGGTCCAAAGAACCACAAATATCAATTAAACCCATATCTTAAAAATCATGAAACGCATTTTATTAGTACTCTTTTTTATTGTGCTTCACGTTGCAGTTAACGCACAGCCTTGCAAGTTTGTAAAAGAAGGAATGGTTAAGGGTGATGTATTAAAACTAGTAGGGCCCCCTACAGAAATTGATTCTTTGGGAGAAGATATTAATTCGGATAGCACCTCTAATTATATTATAGTTTGGCACTACGGAGCAGTTGAAAAAGAAGGCAATCAACGTGTGGTATTTTACGGAGATAAAGTTTCGCAAGTAATTCCTGACGGTAAGAAATATGATGAGTTACAACTCGCCATCAAAAACGGAAGAATTCCTAAACAAGAAATCCCTTTAAGGATTGAAGAAGTGATGAGTTTATGTAAGTGAGATTGGGAATAGTAAAAAAGTGTTTCTTATTGTAAGAATAAAGAAAACAGATGAAAAAACTTTTAGCGCTAATTTCCTTTTATATAGCTTCTGCTACATTTGTTTACGGGCAAAGCAGTCAATATCATTTCTTCCCTGAGGCTTCATTTTGGAGAGTTGATACGCATTGTCAATATGCTCAAACAAATTGTAATGAATATTATTACTATGATTATCACTTTGGCGGAGACACTTTAATAAATGGCAGTCAGCATAAAAAAATCTTCAGAGATTCTGTTGTTTTAACAGGTATTGGAGGTCCTCCATGTCTTTTATTTCCTTGGGCCTCTTATTCAGGATACATGGGCGCATTAAAAGAGGATTCCTTAAATAACAGAACATATTTTGTTTTCCCCGGATTATCAAATGACTCACTTTTTTATGATTACAATTTAAATATTGGGGATACACTAAAAGGATATATGACGGGAGGGTGTAATATTATTGTTACATCTATTGATTCCGTTTTAATTGGCGCAGAATATAGAAGAAGGTGGAATTTCAATACCTGTAACGAGGGACCGGGATCTCTTATACAAGGCATAGGTTCTGACAATGGTTTACTCGAACACTTTAATACAACCGGGTTTTGTTATTCGCAGTTGATTTGCGTTAAAGATAGTGTAGGGGTGCTTTATAACGCCAGCAGTTCGGCAATGGGTTGCTCACTAATTTCTACCGGATTAATCTCAAACAATATGAGTTCCATTTTAGTGATTTATCCTAATCCTCTATCTACGGAAACCACATTGAAGACAAGCAGAATTCTTAATGATGCAAGCATACAATTATTCAATGCATTCGGCCAACAAGTAAAGCAATTGAGGAATCTATCAGGAAATAATTTTACAATGTTCAGAGACAATTTGCAAAGCGGAATATACTTTCTTAAGTTAATGGAAGGAAATAAAATTATTGCAAATGAGAAATTGGTAGTTGGAGAATAGCGGGAACAAATTCTTTAAACCTTACCATATCCTGTTTGATATGATTTACCTAATAATACGATTGCAATATTAAAATAAGGAAGACATTCCTGAAAGGGCAATTTTTTATTTGCCTTACGATAATTTTAAAAAATAAAAATTGGTTTATGTTGAACGATTTATCGAAGAGACATCATCGCAAATCTATTCGGTTAAAAGGATATGATTATGCAAAGGAAGGATTATATTTCATAACAATTTGTTGCCAAGATAGGGCCTGTTTATTTGGCGATGTGATAGGGCAGGAAAATATTCCGCCCAAAATGATTTTGAATGATGCAGGAAAAATCGCCAACGATTGTTGGTTGGATATCCCCAGCCATTTCCCCAATGTAAATTTGCATGAATTCATTATCATGCCAAATCACGTTCATGGGATTATTGAAATTACATATAACGATTCCGCAGGGGCGAAAAATCTTTCGTCCAATGATATCGAATTGAATGGGAATATTTCGTCGAACGGAGGGGATGGTATGATTGGTAATGCCCCGGCGAAACATGTTTCGCCCCTGCGGGGACCATCAAAAACGATTGGTTCGATGGTACGGGGATTTAAAATTGGGGTTACCAAATGGATGCGTCAAAACACCGATGTTTATGATGTATGGCAACGCAATTATCATACGAAACGAACAATCGTATCAAAACATTTCGAAATACATTATAAATAATCCTGCGAAATGGGCGGTGGATAAATTTTTCAAAAAATAGATCCCTAAAAACTATTTCAATCATATCAATCCATTACGCATCCTACTAATTCATCGGGATGACCAAATCCTCAATTCCTACTGTTTCGAGTTTTTCCATATGCGTTACCGTTATACTGCAAAAATCGAATTCGCGGTCTATTCTTCCGCGCACGGTATACATTCCTCTTCCTCTGAAAGGGAATTGCTTGGCGATTTTGGGAAAATGCGTAGTATCGAAAAAGAATCCTTGGTCGTCAATAAAACAACCGAAGGCCATCGACTCTCCTTTTACTGTTCGGGTGGGCTTTATGGTAACGAGGTATCCTGTTAACTCAACTTCTTTTCCCACATATTTATCGAAGTCTTTTACATGCATATCTTTTATTGCTGCTGTTGTGAAATTTCCTGTTGAAGTATATTGAACGGGAGCCAGATGTTTTTTCATTTGCGGATAATTTCTCTTGAGCAACTGAAAGGGTGAACAGAGAGCAAATCCTACTATTTCAATTTCATCGAATGCATCTTCGAGTTTATGATGATGCAATTCAGGCATCTTATATTCGGGAGCTTTTACTTGAAACAGTTCCGTTTTCACTTCTGTTTTCTTTCCTCCTTCCATATGAAGATGAATATCCCACAGTAATTGTTTTTTACTTCGTCCTGTAAAATGAAAGGCGCCGATGCGAATCAGAATTCTCAATTGTTCGAGTTCGATGGCTACTCTTTTCATGAAAATATGAATTTCGCCAAACAAATTACGGTCTGATAATCAATTAAATACGGCCCTATATTAGTTTTATATTAGTTTTATATTAGTTTTATATTAGTTTTATATTAGTTTTACTCATTATAGTTGAATTTTTAATGAAAATAATTTTATTTAATCTTTCATATAAAAGTGCGGTCTCAGCACTATAATCTCCGAGGAAAAACCATGAAAAATCTTATTTATGTTATGGCATTCGCCATTAGCTTATCAATTTTCCATCCCGCCTATTCGGGTTGTATTCCAACGCGTATGATCGTTTTCTATCAACCAGACTGTAATCATTATTACACTGATTGCAAAACATGCGCTGGATTTATTCCTAGCCACGATGTCTGTTATTGTGAAAATATCGGGTCTGGATTTAGGAAAACAATTTTTCATCAGGACAATTTTAATATCGTTTGCGATGATAAATTAAATATATTTATTGAAAGTAAAAACATGAACGCTCTATTAATTCCCTCAAATTATATTGGTGATTTTCTTGAAAAAAACGCTGAAACTGGCATTGGAATTTATGTGGAATACTCATCTGTAGCGCAAAAGGTTTCTATAGACTTAACGCCACAAAAAGTCTCATCAATTGGAATAGAAAATATTGGTACCCCTAAACGCTTTGATTTTTCATTAAATGAACTTAGATTTGTAGGGCAAGAAACCACAGAATATTTGGTCTTACATTCAAAAATGATGCGTATCAAAATTCAATTCCAAAGCAAAGATGATAATTATTGCAAAATTGTGATTTTGAATAGTGCTGGTCAAACAATTTTAGAAAAGACTAACCCATTAAATAGTGATCTTGATATTTCTTTTTTAAATAGTGGCTTTTATGCTATACTTGTTAAAGATCTGAATGGTAACATAATTGGGAAGGATAAGGTTTTTGTGAAATAGCATATGAACTGTAGCAATAAATGTATTTGTCTTTTTACAGCACTTTTATTGCTGCAGTTTTTATTTTCATTTCAATCTCAAGGACAACATAATAATTTAGTTATCAACGGCAGTTTTGAAGAGTATGATGTTGATTCATTGGTCCCTCATAATGGATCTGTTGAGTATCTAACCGGTTGGCATGGTCCTTCTGTTGATTTTTATGGAGGAAAGAAAAACATTGGCAGTTTTTATATGACATTCCCATATAGTCCTAAATTCAAAGCTTCGAATGGAAATATTTTTGCCGGGTTGAGTGTCAGCGATAAATTACGATCTGAGAAATTAGGAGGAAGTTTATCCTCTCCATTGAGAAAAGAATTCAAGTATAAGCTTTCATTTTCATTTAGGTCTTTGTCTAAATCGAATGACGAAATCTTGTTAAGGTTTTTCTTTTCTGATACAGTTTCTTTGCGACCATTTCTTTTTAATAGTTCTTTCCCTCTTAGGTTAAAAGGTAAGCCTTCGGTTTGGAATTTTTTCACAATGGAATTCACTTGTGTAAATGAAGCTAAATATTTTATTCTATCAAGCGATCAGGAAAATCCAAATACACCAGTCAATTATCTTTATATCGATGACTTCAGGATTATATGTCTAGATAGTACTAACATAATTGGCAGGAAGGAGTTATTACCAAGTGAATCATCTAATCCGATCCAAAAGAAATTTGTCCTTCCCAATGATATTGCATTTAAAACTAACAGTTCTTTGATAAGTGATTCTGCTGTTTTTATACTTAATACCTTTGCACATTCGATCGCTGATGATTCAACTTCCCTTTTAATAAAGGGGTTTACCGATTCTTCGGGGGATTCGATCTTTAATCAAAATCTTTCTAAAAAAAGAGCTGAAGCAGTTTATAACACTCTCGTTTCTTTGGGCATATCAAAAGATCGATTACAATATGAAGGTCTTGGTAGTAGTTTCCCAATTGCTCCAAACGATAGTCCCGAAAACAAGTCAAAGAATAGACGCGTAGAAATTCTCATTTGCTCGAAAAAAGAGTAAGTAATTTAGCTCTTATTAACTATTTCGACCGTATCAAATCCAATCAACCTCGGTAGTCATCATTACGCATCCTACTAATTCATCGGGATGACCAAATCCTCAATTCCTACTGTTTCGAGTTTTTCCATATGCGTTACCGTTATACTGCAAAAATCGAATTCGCGGTCTATTCTTCCGCGCACGGTATACATTCCTCTTCCTCTGAAAGGGAATTGCTTGGCGATTTTGGGAAAATGCGTAGTATCGAAAAAGAATCCTTGGTCGTCAATAAAACAACCGAAGGCCATCGACTCTCCTTTTACTGTTCGGGTGGGCTTTATGGTAACGAGGTATCCTGTTAACTCAACTTCTTTTCCCACATATTTATCGAAGTCTTTTACATGCATATCTTTTATTGCTGCTGTTGTGAAATTTCCTGTTGAAGTATATTGAACGGGAGCCAGATGTTTTTTCATTTGCGGATAATTTCTCTTGAGCAACTGAAAGGGTGAACAGAGAGCAAATCCTACTATTTCAATTTCATCGAATGCATCTTCGAGTTTATGATGATGCAATTCAGGCATCTTATATTCGGGAGCTTTTACTTGAAACAGTTCCGTTTTCACTTCTGTTTTCTTTCCTCCTTCCATATGAAGATGAATATCCCACAGTAATTGTTTTTTACTTCGTCCTGTAAAATGAAAGGCGCCGATGCGAATCAGAATTCTCAATTGTTCGAGTTCGATGGCTACTCTTTTCATGAAGTCAGGGAGATCAATATAATCGCCGTTATTATTTCTTTCATCAGCAATTTGCATTGCAACATTATACTCGAGTCCGGTCATGTGAACAAACCCTAAGTAAATATCTGTTCCGCTAATTGTTGTGAGGTATTCGCTCCGATTCACGTCGGGTGGGTGGATAGTAGCTCCTGTCATTCGTGCTTCGTGCACATAAAACTCGGTATGATAAAATCCCCCGAAATTATTAATCACTCCCACCATAAATTCGAGCGGGTAGTGCGCTTTCAAATACAAGCTCTGATAACTTTCCACCGCATAACTTGCGGAGTGCCCTTTCGAAAACGAATAGCCTGCAAAGCTTTCTATCTGCCTCCACACTTCATCGGTAATTTTCGGATCATAGCCGCGCTCATTGCAATTATTAAAGAACGTATCTTTTATCTTCTGAAATTCTTCTCGCGATCTAAACTTTCCGCTCATTCCACGTCGCAGTACATCTGCTTCTGATAAATCGAGACCTGCAAAGTGATGAGCTACTTTAATCACATCTTCTTGATACACCATGATGCCATACGTTTCCTCCATCAATGTTTTCATGACGGGATGGGCGTAAATTCTTTTAGCGGGATCATGGGTACGCACAATATACTCGCGCATCATTCCGCTGCGCGCTACTCCGGGACGAATAATAGAACTTGCAGCAACCAACTGAATGTATTGATCAACGCGTAATTTTTTCAGCAGCATGCGCATTGCGGGACTCTCAACATAAAAGCAGCCCATGCATTTTCCATCACGAATAAGTGCTTTTATTTTTTCATCTTCCTTAAACTTTTTTACCTGATGAATATCGATATCGATTCCTCTATTTTCTTTCACGATATCAACGGCATCGCGAATATGTCCGAGGCCCCTTTGGCTAAGAATATCAAATTTATACAAGCCAACATCTTCTGCTTCGAGCATACTAAATTGCGTGAGTGGAAATCCTTTCGGCGGATGGTTGAGAGCGGTATAGCAAACAACGGGCTTTTCGCTGATGAGAATTCCTCCGGCATGCACGCTGAGGTGATGTGGAAAATCTTGCAGCAACAAGCTATAGCGATGAATAATTTTTCCGAGCCCTTCACCAATTGCTGAAAGATCTTTTGTTGCTTGTAATGTATCTATTTCTGCTTTGGGCAAGCCGAACACTTTTCCGAGTTCACGAATTACGGCATTTGATTGAAAGGTAGTGTATGTGCCTAGCAATGCTACATTTTCATTTCCGTGACGGCGAAAGATATAGCGTGTAATTTCATCTCTATCTTTCCATGAGAAATCGAGATCGAAGTCGGGAGGATTTTGTCGGTACGGATTAATAAATCGTTCGAAGTAGAGATCGAGTTCATTAGGATCAACGTCGGTAATACGCAGGCAATACGCAACCATGCTATTCGCTCCGCTGCCTCGTCCTACATAAAAGAAACCCTGTCGGCGAGCGTATCGAACGATATCCCAGTTAATGAGGAAGTAAGAACAAAATCCTAAGTCGACAATCATCTGCAGTTCCTTACGAATTCGCTCTTTGATTACCTCTGAAGGATTTTCTCCATAGCGATAATAAACGCCTTTCCATGTTTCACGTTGCAGCAATTCTTTATCGACGACGGCGCTGCCGGTAAATAATTTTTTGTTTTTACTTTGGTGGAAGTCGAATGCGATATGTGATTCCTTCAAAATCTTTTCCGTATTCTGAATAAGTTCAGGAAATTGTTCATAACGTTGACGGATATCCGCTTCCGGCAACATTTTTTCCTCGGCATCACAAAACAATTCGTGAGGGACTTTACTCAGCAATGAATTTTGGCCGATGGCCGTAAGCAAGCGATGCACATTATGATCAGTTTTATGTCGGACAGTTACCGGATGCAGCACCACACATTTCTGCAAGTGGTCCTTCCATATTGAAAAAGGCAAGCGATTGAGGTCGCCGGATTTCACTCCTACATATTCGTATTCTTGCAAATCGAAAGGGACTGTAGGAATTATTTTCTTCTTTGATTTAGAAGATGATCTTCCTGCCGTTTTCATTGTGGTTCCTTTCTGCAAACGCAGTCCGGGTTTAGTTGCCGAAGTATAGGTTAACTGATCATTTGAAAACAGCGGAGCGTTAAAAGGATAAACAACAAAAACATTTTTGAAGTACGGAGCGCGATCGGGCACGAGAGCATCACGATTTCCGGAAGACTCTCCCTCTGAAGAAGCATGCACGAGGCAAGAAGAAAGAAAACGATTAATTTCCTCGAAGCCCTCATTGTTGGCAGCGATAGCAATAAACTTTAATGTATCTCCATTGCGAAACTCCACTCCAACAACAGGTTCAACATCGTACTTAGGTGCGAGGCGAATAAAATCGAGAACACCTGAAGTATTATTGATATCTGTTAACGCCAATTTTTTCACTCCGCAACGTTGCGCTGATTCAAGTAGAGCCTCTACGGAAAAGGTTCCGTAATAAAAACTAAACCAGGTGTGAGCGTTGAGGAACAATTTTGGGTTCGAAGTTCGGGGTTCGGGGTTACGGCGAAGCCGATGAAAGTTCTTGGTTCTTAGTTCTTAGTTCGGCAAAGCCGTCTTGGGCTGGCGCAGTTTAGGCTTACGCCGTTTGCAGTCTTACCCTAAAGTGTGCTTTTTCAGCTCTACTGCATGGTTCTTAGTTCGGCAAAGCCGTCTTGGGCTGGCGCCGTTTAGGCTAGCGCCATTATCGAGCGACTATTATTGACTAGTGGTCATCGAGCGGCGGTCATCGAGCGGTGGTCATCGAGCGGAGTCGAGATGAACCTATTTCTGTAACCGAGCTTCTCTTAATTGAAGGTACAACAGGTACGTGGCAGCCATTCCCATTAATACGAGAGGTGCATAACGAAACGAAAGGATAATTACATCTACAATGTCCATAGTATTTGTTTTTTAAGGGTTCGTATTAATCTGTTATATGTTAAGTACTCTGATCTATCTCATTTACTTTTCTTCCTCTAATCCCCCTCCTATTGCCTTTGTCTGCGGGGATGAACGCATGACAGCAGCAGGAGGGGAACCGGGTCAACCAACTAATAATCGAATGACAATACAAATGCCCCTACCTATTCTTATCCCTCGGGAACCTTTACGACAAAACTCCTTCGCAACAGTCATAAAGATTGTATTACAATCAAACTCAGTGGTTGCAATATAATCACAAAATAAATAAATCAAGCCCCCGGCTTAAAAAAAATTGTAAGTGGTTGATGATCAAAATGAAATTTTGGGGTGGGTTATCACGGCTTTGCCGGACAAAGGGAATTCGACGAACGCCAAATGTTGAGGAATTCGAAAAACCTCATTAACGAAGCTATTCAAATATTAGAGAAAGCCTCTTTTTCGATAATCGGAAAGGGAAATTATTATTACTGGACTATTTTCAGCTCCCGTAAAATAGAATATACAATTTCCATTCGGGCGGCGGCAAACTTCTGGTTATCGGGCGAAGAGCATTGAATACAGTTTGCGAAATAGTACACATTATCGGCGGTTTCGATATATCCTACATACCAACCAATATCTTGATTGTTTTGAAATCCCCAACCAGATTTAGCGCGCATTACAAAACCTGTCGAATCATCTACCACCATAATGTTCTTTACGATATTCATGGTGCGTTGCGAGAACGGAAGTGCGTTATCGTGAAGATTGCGAAGAAACTCGATTTGTTGTTTCGGAGTGATGCGCAATCCGCCGGTTAACCAAAACTTATCAATTCCTCCACTGGTATCGCGGTTACCATAATTGCAGTTATCGAGCGAGAACTTCATGCGCTTTCCGCCTACACTGCGGGCCAATGATTGGTAATACCAAACAACAGAATTTTGAAAAGCAGATTGAAGGTTATGATCTTTATTCCAGTTCGGATTTTTTCGCACAACACTATCCCAAGGAATTACGAAATTCTCATCACGAATTACGCCGGTTTCGACTCCGATAAGTGAATTACAAATTTTAAATGTGGAAGCGGGCGTAAATTCCTTATTCATTTGATCGGGATTATAAACAATCCACTTCGACTCTTTTGTGTTATACAAAACGAACGATCCTGTAACAGCATTTTTTTCGTAGTACGTTTTAAAATCGCTTCTGATCTCAGTTGTTTCTGAAGTAACAAAAGAGGTAATAACAACGAATGATGTTATGATAAAAAGTAAAAGTGATTTTGTTGACATACTATCAAAGATATAAAATGATTATTTCTTTCTTCCTACAAAACGAATAACAGATCCAGTACCATTATGATATGACCCTTCGCTGAGATTCACTTCTGTCTCTAACAATTCTACCACATCAAAATTCTTGAAATCATTTTTAATTTCTTCAACAGAAAACAAAGTGTCAAGATCTTTTGGTCCGCCAACTTTTTCGTTTCGTGTAACATAATCGAGATGACGTTTACTAAACGCTTCAAAAATAATTGTCCCTCCCGGCTTTAATAGCGTAATCAACTGTTGATGGATTTCCGATTTAATTGGTCCCGGGAAATGCGCATAAATTAAAGCTATTAAGTCGAACGACGCAGGCTTAAAATTCAATGTAGGAAGAAGACCTACACGATAATCGATCTCCGTATGCTTTCTCTCCGCCAACTTCACGGCCTTTTTCATTCCCTCCTCGCTGATATCAAATGCTGAAACCTTCCATCCTTGCTGAGCTGCATAAACAGCATTTCTACCTTCGCCTTCGGCAGGAAACAAAGCACTACCTGAAGGAAGATTCAACAATTGCATTTTTAAATACTCATTCGGTTCTTCACCATAAGCATATGCTTCATCACTATAGCGTTCGTTCCACCTTGCCTTCCAAGGATCTTCTTGCTGATTCATTTCTTCTTCTTTTTTGGAAACCATTAAAACATCATCACACGAAGTGCAAAGCTAATTATCAATAGGCGATTTACATACTTAATAGATTTCATCTATCTTCTCATAAAATTATTCGATTTGGCTTATCAACCAATGAGGATTACTTTTGATCAATAACAAATAACAACAATTTTATGGAAGACAAAACACACGCTCATCATTCGACCGGAAGCGGGGAAGGAAAATGTCCTTTTCACCATGGCGCTGCAATGCCTGTTGCGGGTCGAGGAACGGGAAACCGCGACTGGTGGCCTAACCAAATCAATTTATCGATATTACACCAGCATACTCCTGCTTCGAATCCACTAGGAGAAAGCTTTAACTATAAAGAGGCATTCAACCGTCTTGATTATTCTGCATTGAAAGCAGATTTGACAACGCTGATGACGGATTCACAAGATTGGTGGCCGGCAGATTGGGGACATTACGGCGGATTATTTATTCGCATGGCATGGCACAGTGCTGGAACGTATCGTACGTCTGACGGACGCGGTGGTGGCGGAACAGGGAATCAACGTTTTGCTCCTTTGAACAGTTGGCCGGATAATGGTAACCTCGACAAAGCGCGTCGATTACTTTGGCCAATAAAACAGAAATACGGGAATAATATTTCGTGGGCTGATTTAATGATTCTTGCGGGAAATGTTGCGCTTGAATCGATGGGCTTTAAAACTTTCGGATTCGGTGGAGGAAGAGCAGATATTTGGCAACCCGAAGAAGACATTTATTGGGGAACAGAAAAAGAATGGTTAGGAGATAAGCGATACAGTGGAGAACGTGATTTAGAAAATCCGCTTGCGGCAGTACAGATGGGATTAATTTATGTTAACCCTGAAGGCCCGAATGGGAATCCTGATCCCGTAGCATCGGGACGTGATGTTAGAGAAACGTTTGCGCGTATGGCGATGAACGATGAAGAGACGGTAGCATTAGTTGCAGGTGGACATACCTTCGGAAAGGCTCATGGTGCCGGAGATCCGAAGTTAGTAGGTGCTGAACCGGAAGGAGCGCCTCTGGAAGCGCAAGGGCTAGGTTGGATAAACGCATTAGAAAGCGGTAAAGGAGTACATACAACTACGAGCGGAATTGAAGGAGCATGGAAACCAAATCCGACGAAGTGGGATAACGGATATTTCGATATGCTATTCGGATATGAATGGGAGTTAACGAAGAGTCCGGCAGGAGCACACCAATGGGTTGCAAAAAATTGCAAGCCCGAACACTTGATTCCTGATGCACATGATCCGAACAAGAAGCATCCTCCGATGATGACAACAGCAGATTTGTCATTACGCTTTGATCCTGCTTATGAAAAAATTTCTCGTCGTTATCACCAAGACCCGCAAGCTTTTGCGGATGCATTTGCACGAGCATGGTTTAAGCTGACGCATCGCGATATGGGCCCGAAGGAATTATACTTAGGACCTGAAGTACCGAAAGAAGATTTGATTTGGCAAGATCCGCTCTCGGCAAGAACAGGAGTATTGATTAACGACAATGATATTGCTGTGTTAAAAGCAAAAGTGTTGACATCGGGATTAACAGTTTCACAATTAGTAAATACAGCATGGTCATCGGCTTCAACATTCAGAGGCTCCGACAAACGTGGAGGTGCTAACGGTGCGCGTATACGCTTAGCGCCACAAAAATTCTGGGAAGTAAATAATCCTTCACAACTCACTAATGTATTAAGTGTTCTTGAAACGATACAAAAAGAATTTAACGATGCTAACAAAGAGAAACATTTATCGTTAGCCGATTTAATTGTATTGGCAGGAAATGCCGGAATAGAAAAAGCAGCAAAAGAAGCAGGACACGAAGTTAAAGTGCCATTTACTCCCGGGCGAGTAGATGCAACACAAGAACAAACTGACGTAGAAAGTTTTGCAGTGCTAGAGCCGCAAGCTGACGGATTTAGAAACTATCAAAAGAAAAAATATACTGTTCCTGCAGAAGAGTTACTAGTAGATAAAGCGCAACTGCTTCATCTAAGTGCTCCTGAAATGACTGTTTTAATCGGAGGGATGCGAGTGCTTGGTGCAAACAGCAATGGATCAACGCAAGGAGTATTTACTGAACGAGTTGGTGCATTAACAAACGATTTCTTTTTGAATTTACTCGACATGAATAATCAATGGTCGCCGACATCAGAAGCGAACGACAACTACGAAGCGAAGGATCGCAAAACAGGAAAAGTTAAATGGACTGCATCTCGAGTTGACTTAGTTTTCGGATCAAACTCTCAACTACGTGCTATTGCGGAAGTATATGCGCAGAATGATAACAAAGAAAAGTTTGTGAATGATTTCATTAAAGCATGGACTAAAGTGATGGAACTCGATCGCTTTGATATAAAATAAAAAACGACAAACTCATTCGTACTAAAGCCCGTAATCAAATTGATTGCGGGTTTTTTGTTTTTCCATTCATCCTTTCCATTAGTTAATGTAGTTAAATTAAAAAGGCTTCTGTTTTACGAGAAGCCCTTTTACATTTTTAACTTGTGCCTTTTATTGCTTTATGAATTTACTAGAAATTGTAGATTCCGTTCCTATTTGCAATAAATAAACACCGGTTGCTAACGATGAAATATCAATTGATTCTTCTTCATTAGAAAACACACCATCCAACACCTTCTTACCAATAGCAGAATAAACAGAAAACGGTTGATTAACGAGTGATTGCTTTGAAGCAATATGAATTAGCGAAGAGGCAGGATTAGGAGCTATTAATATTCCTGAAGAAGCGTTCGTATATTCAAACAATGCTGTAGGAGAATAAGTGTTGAGATACACTTTCCAATATTGACTCGACGGTAAGCCAAAGCAATCACGATATGTTCCGGTTCCATTCGAAACAACAATTAAGTCATTCTTTCCATCACCATTAATATCATCTACAGTCCAGCCATTGCTATTTAAGTCGTATGAACCATTATTTGCCAACATGTAATAGCCATAAAAGTGGCTACTACTAATATATCCTCCGGCAGGGAGAGACCAATTAACTGAAGTAGGTGTAAAAGAAGATCCTGTATTGTAATAAACCTTCCAAAAATAATTTGCTCCGGAAGAAAAACAATTTGCATAAGATCCATTTCCTTGAGAAGTAACAACCAAATCAGGTTGATCGTCATTATTCAAATCGCAAAGAGACCATCCATTACTAAGGTTTTCATAATTAGGGCCTCCACTTATACCATAATATCCATAAGGGTGTGCGCTACTAATGTAGCCCCCTGAAGGTAATGTCCAGTTTGTTGCTACAGGATTAAAATTAGTTCCCGTATTCAAATACACTTTCCAATATTGCGAATTAGGTGCGCCAAAACAATCTTTGTATGTGCCGGTTCCCTGTGAGGTCACTACTAAATCGGCACGGCCATCATTGTTCATATCTATTGTAGACCAGCCATTACAATTTAAGTAGTAGCCTCCACTTTCATTTGTATTAAAATAACCATAGGTATGACTTGCATCCTTATATCCACCGATTGGCAATGTCCAATTCGAAGCAGTTGTAGAAAAACCTGAAGCATTACCATAATATACTTTCCAATATTGTGAATTGGGTAATCCGAAACAATCGCGATAAGTGCCTGAACCTTGACAAGTAACAACCAGATCTTGGTATCCATCAAAATTCAAATCATTAACAGACCAACCATTAGACCCACTGTAATAACTACCGGTTTCAGAGAGAGAAAACCACCCATACGAATGAGATCCATCTTTATATCCACCGGCAGGAAGCGTATAATTTATTGCTGTTGTAGAGAACCCTGTTCCGGTATTTAAATACACTTTCCAATATTGCGAGTTAGGTAATCCGAAGCAGTCGCGATTTGATCCTGTCCCTTGGCAAGTAACAACCAAATCAGGCAAATGATCGTTATTCATGTCGGTTACTGACCAACCATTACTACCGGCATAATAACTTCCCGTTTCAGACAAAGAAAAGTATCCGTACAGATGTGATCCGTCTTTATAACCACCGCTTGGAAGAGTCCAGTTTGTAGCAGTAGTAGAAAATCCTGAACCTGTATTCAAATACACTTTCCAATATTGTGAATTGGGCAAACCGAAACAATCGCGATATGTTCCGGTACCTTGACAAGTAACAATCAGGTCCGGCTTTTGATCGTTATTGATATCCATCACACCCCATCCATTGCTATTCGCGTCATAACTTCCTTGTTCATAATAACCGTTATAACCATAGTTGTGTGAACTTGAAACATAACCGCCTGTTGGTAGTCCGTAGTTTACAGAAGCAGAAGGGAAGCCTTGCCCAAATGATGAAAGAGAAAATAATAGTAAAGCAAATGAGAGTATTGTTTTGTTCATTGTTTTGTGTTTAGCTCACAAAAATACAGAATGACCAAATACGTTTAAGAAAGTTTTATCAATTTAAATGAGAGAATTATTTGCAGTTCACCAAAACCGGCAAATGATCCGAGAGCCACAAATTATTTTTACGACGATCATCGATATGAATGTAATTTGTTACCTTAATGTTTTTAGTAAAAATATAATCGATACGTTTCGTTACGGGTGAGGTAATATCGAAAGCATTAAAAGTACCTAATGGGCCATAAGTAATAACATCTTTAGCATCATAGCCGCAATCCATTTTTTGTGCAAAAAACAATGCTGCAGGTTCTGAAGGTTCAGAGTTGAAATCGCCCATCACAATAACTTTGTTACGATTAATATTCATTGCATCGATAATTTGTAAAATCAATTTTGCTGAATTCTCACGCGCCACTTTACCGATATGATCCATATGACAATTGAACACATACAAAGTATCTTTTGATGACAGACTTTTCAGCATTGCAAAAGTGACTATTCTTTCCATTGCTGCATCCCAACCGACAGAAACTTTTTCGGGTGTATCAGAGAGCCAATAAGTTTTTGTTTTTAATAATTTGAAGTGTTGAGCATTAAAAAAAATGGCGGAGAATTCTCCCTTTTTATCGCCATCATCTCTTCCTACTCCTGCGTAATCATAATTCACTAACGACGAATCGAGGTATTGTACTTGATGATAAAGTCCTTCTTGAATTCCTAAAACATCGGGATGATAAAACTGAATCATGCTCACCATTTCCTCCTTACGCAGTGGCCAACTATTGTCTTTATCTCCTGCATTATCATAACGAAGATTATAGGTCATGAAAGAAGTCTGCGATGAAACGCTTAGTTGGCTGAAAGAAAAAAATAAGTAGAGAAGTAGGTGTTTTTTCATGATGAGTGAGTTCTATCAAAAGATTGTAGGTATACCCTTCTATTAATCTTGCATTCCCTTTCCCTCCAAAATTCTTGGAATACTTTTCTCGATTCTGCTCGCTCTTGTTTCCGACTGTTTTGCACCTGCAAAATGTAAGATATATCCGCGCTGTCGACCGGGAGTAAGCGCATAAAATGCCTTTTTAAAAGCTGGTTGTTTTTTAAAAGCCGCCATCAATTCATCAGGAAGCTCCAGTTCGTCGACCTTTTTAGTAATTACTTTTTTGCCAGACTCTTCTATCAATTTAGCTTCTTTCATAAACGCTTTAATTGTTGTTTCCAGTTTAAGCACTTGCTTCACATCCGTAAAGCGAATAAAGCGTGTTGATTGCGAATTCTCTCCGGGCATTACCAACAAATTTTTAGGATCGGTTAGTAATGCTCCTTTCAAAAAGCTAATAACACAGTTTTCTTTAAACGCAGCAATAATAATTACATTTTTACCATTCCAAGTGTAGGTAGGCATTCCCCATTTTCGTTCTTCAGTAAATCCTCCTGACAAAACAATACGTCGTAACTCAATAAGAGCTGCGGTCCAATTGTGGACTTTACATTGGGGAGTACCTGTAAGCCTACAACGGCCACAGCCTTCTAATAAATATTGATCAACGCTTGTTGATTTTATACTAGACATTAGCTTAACTATTTTCTGAAATTTACTTCTTAAGGAATTTTATTAATCCGCTAAAATACGTTTGTTGATCGTCGTACATACACATATGGCTTCCGTTAGCGCACAATAGAAAATCGCTATGTGGAATTTGCTTGCTCATCCACTCCATATATTTAGGGTCCATTGTATCGTAAGTGGCACCAATTACAAGCGTTGGAACAGTGATGTTTTTCAACTCCTCGCTGACATCCCAATTGGTTAATTTTCCTGCTATGCCAAACTCACTTGGTCCTTGCATCAATACATACAGCTCATTGTTTAACTTACTAAAAGAACGATTTACCGGTTCCGGCCATTGATCGAGAGGGATGCGACAAATATGTTTTGCATAAAAGTTCGGCATCAACAATTCCATGTATTTCGGATCAGTATATTTACCATTATTCTCGAAATAAGCAATAGAGTCAAGGACTTGTTTAGACATTTGCTTTGCCAATACCTCTTCGGCATACTTACCATATTTCGGGCAACTCGCCATCATATTTGAAATAATAAGTCCTTTGATATTTTGTTGATATTTCAATGCATACTGCATTGCTAATATTCCACCCCAAGAATGACCGAGTAAATAAAAATTACTACTATCGAGGTGAAGTGCTATTCTAACTTGTTCCACCTCTTCAACATATCGATTTAAATCATACAAGGAAGTATCGTTGGGGTTATCAGAATTCCCACACGCTAGTTGGTCGTAATAGATAAACTCAATTCCCTCTTTCGGAAGAAAACTTTCAAAGCACTCGAAATACTCATGAGTTGCGCCGGGACCACCATTTAGCAGTAATAATTTTTTCGTGGGATTATTTCCATAGCGTTTCGTCCAAACAAAATATTTTCCTTTAGGTGTTTCTATTTGTATGCGTTCTACGCCGCCGGTTTGTATTCCTGTCGATTGCGAATCAAAATAGTGAGTCGCGCTTGATTTTTCGTCTGTTGAATTATTTCGAGAACAAGAAACGAATATTGAAAGTGTAAAAAGTAACAGGCTAATAACAAAATTATTTCTGTGATGCACCATAGTGTTTAAAATTAACGGTTGGGAATGATTTTCTTGTAGTGAATCAAGCATAGACGCTTTTCACATTAACAAAACTAATAAAATAACTGACCTTTTTACTTTCGGTCAAATTTCTCTTATATACGAGGGTAAGTAATTCTATTTACCCTTATCGGATTACTAACTTGTTTTCCCGTTAAACGGATTAAACTGTCGCATTTTAAATCCTGTACCGATAGCTCTTTGCACGGCTTGATCGCCGAAGCGTTGACGCATTTTATCCATTGCTTGGTAGAGGTTAATCATTTCTTCGGAATCCTCGAAGAGATTAATTTGTTGTCCTCCACCCACCAAATGGCTAAACCTCACTCCGAGCAAGCGAATCAACATTCTTCTTTCATACAACTTATCGAAAAGTTCTTTGGCGCGTTGTATGAGGGTATGATCGCTCGAAGAATAAGGAATTCGGGCTTGCATGGTATGGGTATCGAAATTCGAGTACCTAATTTTTACGGTAACGCATGCCGTTAGTTTATTTTCGGAGCGCAGTTGAAAAGCCAATTTTTCGGTCATCTTAACGATTAAGGCTTTTAGAAAAGTAACATCGGTAGTATCTTGTTCAAAGGTTTCTTCACAAGAGATCGATTTGCGTTCCGAATACGGCTCTACGGGCGTGTTATCGATGCCGTTTGCCTTTTTCCATAGCACATGTCCGTTTTCACCCAACACGCGTGTGAGGAGTTCGGGAGGCATCTGCTGAAGGGTGAGTACTTTTTCGACGCCCATGCTTCTCAACAAAGTATAGGTTTTATCGCCTACCATGGGAATCTTCTTCACCGAAAGAGGCGCTAAGAAATCCTTTTCATTACCGAAATCGATTTTGCGTTGGCCATTGGGTTTGGCTTCGCCGGTAGCCACCTTCGAAACAGTTTTGTTCTGTGACAGCCCGAAAGAGATGGGGAGTCCGGTTTCTTTGGTGATTTTGGAACGCAATTCGGTAGCATAATCGTAGCAACCATAGAAGCGATCCATGCCACTCATATCGATATAGAATTCATCGATAGAAGACTTTTCGTAAACGGGCACCTTCTCTTTAATGATATCGGTAACCATGCCGGAGTAATAGCTATAACGCTCGTAGTCGCCGCGAATAATTATAGCATCGGGACATAATCGTCGGGCCATACGAATAGGCATAGCGGAATGCACCCCGAAGGCGCGGGCTTCGTAGCTACAGGCGGCAACCACGCCTCGATCGCCGGAGCCGCCTACAATGACGGGCTTATTCAAAAGGGCAGAGTTCTCTAGCCTCGAGACAGATACGAAGAAACTGTCGAGGTCCATGTGAACAACGGAGCGGTTTTGAGCGGTCATTTTGTGGTTACAAAAATAGTATTTACATTTGACTGCAATACAATCAATCGTAAGGACTGCAATATAAACAAAACCAAAGAAATAATTTTATAAAAAGTCTTTTTCATATGAAACAACCTTATTGGGAAACCAAAGAATATCAATTTAACCACGGAGGACACAAAGATCACACAGAGGTCGCAGAGATTTCTTCAAATTATGGATATTCAGAAAACGAATTAGCTACTCTTGTAATTGGATGTGCAATAGAAGTACATCGAAGGCTTGGTCCTGGATTGTTAGAAAGTGCTTACATGAAATGTTTAACTTTTGAGCTGCAAAGCAAAGGCTTAAAAATCGAAATCGAAAAACCACTTCCTCTTGTTTATAAAGGACTAAGAATGGATATTGGCTATCGACTTGATATTTTAGTTGAAAACACATTAATCGTTGAAATAAAATCAGTCGAAGCCATAAATGATGTTCATATTGCACAATGTTTAACTTATTTAAAACTTGCCGATAAAAAATTAGCCCTTCTGATAAATTTTAATACTTCTCCTCTTAAACAAGGAATAAAAAGATTGATAAACGGACAATTATTATCTCTTAAATAAATACGCTCTTATAAAAATAATTTAGCAGTTGGCGCGAGAATATCTCTGTGACCTCTGTGTAAGCCGAAGGCCAGTGGTCTCTGTGGTTAAACAACAAAAATTCCTTCTAGTCATGCACTTCAACACCAACATTAAACTTCTACGTCAGCGACGCAAGCTAACCCAAGACATGGTAGCGGGCGAGTTAGGCGTTAGCCGTTCAACGTTAAACAGCTATGAGAATGGCAGTGTACAAAATCCAACTTTGGAAGCCTTACTTTCATTTTCGAAGTACTTCAAGATGAGTATCGATACGCTGGTAAAAATTGATTTATCTCGAGTATCAGAGTTTCAGCTTTCTGAGTTAGAAAGAGGGCATGATGTATTTGTGACGGGAGCGAAGTTGCGTGTATTAGCAACAACGGTTGACAGCGACAACAAAGAAAACATTGAAGTTGTTCCGATTAAAGCTAAAGCGGGATATAAAAGCGGCTATGCCGATCCTGAGTTTATTAAGAAACTTCCTACGTTTCAGTTACCGATATTATTTGGGGAAAGGAAATACCGTATGTTTCAAATTACCGGTGATTCAATGTTACCAATTCCTGATAAAAGTTGGGTAATAGGCGAATACGTCGAGAATTTTTATGATGTGAAAGATGGCAATGCCTATGTGTTTTTAACAGAAGACGACGGTGTTGTATTTAAAGTAGCGACAAATCATATCAAGAAGAAGAAAAGCTTGTTGTTGTCGTCATTAAATCCTGCCTACGAACCTTACGAAGTTCCGGTAAACGAGATTCGAGAGATTTGGAAGTTTTGCAATTACCTAAGCTCTGAAATTCCTGATAAGTATTGGGAGAAAGATCGCATCTTAAAGAAAATTGAAAAGATGGAATCGGAAATGAAGACGTTAAAAGAAGATTTGGCTTCGTAGGATTTTATCTAGGCTCATTTCGACTTATTTCGACTCCGCTCAATGACCGCCGCTCAATATTTCGACAGGCTCAATAACCGTGACTGTCGCTCGTTTATTCTGTTTATTAAATACGTGAGGAAAAAAGAAAGAGGAACTTTTTACAGTTCCCCTTTCTTACAATAATAACCTAACACAACCTACAAAAGTTTTTACGGGGTTATCTCCGCTTTATAACGTTTATGCCTTACCGAATATTTCGGCGAGGCATTATAATTTTATTCCTACTTCGTTTAAAGGTTTTCTTTTTCGAGGGGCTGTTTCTCTCGATTGAAAAGGTTCAGGGAGCGTTGTAATATCTCCAGGATAGCCAAGAGCGATAAATACTACCGGCTCATACCCTTGAGGGATTTCGAACAATTCTTTTGTTTTAGCCATATCGAATCCACCTAAAATATGTCCTACGATACCGGCAGAGGTAGCCTCGAGCATTAAGTTCTGATTTGCGGCACCCACATCGTGCATAGCATGACGGTTTACGTTTCCGTTATCAAAATTCGTTTTCACAAGAGAGATCATTAGAACGGCTGCATGTTGCGCCCAAACTTGATTTCCCGGAAGCAGAGCCTCCACAAACTTTTTAAAACTGTCGCTTTCACGATGAGCATAAATGTACAACCAAGGTTGTTCGTTCATGCTACTAGAAGCCCATGATGCAGCTTCGATTAACTGTTCCGCTATGGCAGAAGAAATTGTTGCACTATCAAACGACCGTGCGCTCCATCTCCTTCTAATCACCTCTTGAACAGGGTATTTTGTTTCTGCAATTTTTTCCATTGTGCAGTTTATGTTTTTCGTATTATGGTAACATCCGTATTATAAAGCGGATGTTACCATAACGAATAATTTGTCTTATTGTTTTACCAACTGAACTTCTGCGTGAAGTTTAACATCTTCACTCACTAACACGCCACCTGATTCAACAACTGAATTCCATGTTAATCCGAAATCGCTACGGTTAATTTTTCCTGTTAAGCTGAATCCTGCTTTTGTATTTCCCCAAGGATCTTTTGCAATACCACCAAAGTCAACAGCTAACGTAACCGGCTTAGTAACTTCACGAATTGTTAAGTTCCCGTTTAATGCATATTCATCGTCTGATTTCTTCTCGAAAGAAGTCGCAGCAAAAGAAATTTGCGGGTGATTAGCTGCGTCGAAAAAGTCAGGAGATTTTAAGTGACCGTCGCGTTGTTCGTTACCTGTATTGATTGAGTCGATATCAGCAGTGAAGTTGATTTTCCCTTTCGTGAAATCATCGCCTTCTGTTTCTGCGTTGATGTCGAATTTTCCAAATGATCCTGAAACATTCGTGATCATTAAGTGCTTTATTTTAAAGCCAATTTCTGAGTGTGTTGGGTCAAGAGCCCATTTAGTTGTAGACATGAGTAGATTTATTAAATTTTGTATTGTGAATTGCGAATTAGGGTACTTCTCTTTTATTTTGTTTAGACTATTGTTCCGTATTTTCCGGCTTCATAATCTTGAATTGCTTCAATGATTTCGGCTTTATTATTCATTACGAATGGTCCATATGATGCGATTGGTTCTTCGATCGGTTCTCCAGCCATTAACAGGAACTCACTGTCGTGGATAGCCGAAATTTCGATGTTTTGGTTATCTTCATTATACCAAACCAAATGTTGCTCCGGAATTTCATATCCATCGGTTGACAATTCTCCTTTTGTAACAAATATTGAACTATGATAATTTTGAGGAATCGCCATCGACAATTTATCTCCCGCTTTAACAATTCCGTGCATCAATAGAATTGGTGTGAATGTTTCAGCCGGACCTTTTTGATCTGCATACGTTCCTGCAATTAGACGAAGAGTTGCGTTTCCTATTTTAATTGAAGGAATTTTTCCTGAAGGAATATCTTGATACTTCGGCGTCGACATTTTTGCACGCTTCGGCAGATTCACCCATAATTGAATTAAGTGAAGCGTACCACCGGTTTTTGCAAAATCTGATGGAGCACCTTCTGAGTGAATAACACCGCTTCCGGCAGTCATCCATTGTACATCGCCACCTTTAATCGATCCGGAATTCCCAAGACTGTCTTTATGTTCTACCATCCCTTCAAAGAGAATTGTAACAGGTTCAAATCCGCGGTGAGGATGTGGAGGAACGAAGAACGGTTTCCCTGCAGGGATATCTTTCGGCCCAAAATGGTCGAGCATAATAAAAGGACTGATTTGGTCAACCCATTGGTTAGGCAGAGGACTCATTACTGATTGACCTTCTCCTAAACTTTTTCGCTGCGAAGCGATGATTTTACGAACCGTTTTCATGCTGTTTCCTTAAAAATAACAGCACAAATGTACTTACATTTGTTGTATATACAAGTGTTTTTAAATGAAGGCGGGTTATTTAATTGATTATCAACACAATATTTTAATGTTGGAAGTGGTTTTCAGCGCCAAATATTCAGTGATTTGTTTATAATATTTAGGTTTTAATGGCATTAAAAGCAGCTCAAAGTACCATTTTACATAGTTTCGCGGCATCATCACGAAATTCATTTTAAATATAAATTCTCGTACGGCTTGCATTTATTTGATCATCCTATTCACATTCCGGTTCCTGAGTCGTTCACTTTTTTGAATGACGGCAACCCTCACCCATTATGTGTTATAGCTGCAGAACAATTGCAACAATACTTAATGCAAGAATTAAACATTGAACACAACTTTGGATTAGGTTCGGAAGAAGGGCCAATCATCGGAAAAATGTTTGGCGTATTAGTCGTTAGAAATTCTAAAAATGAAATCGGTTTCCTCGCTGCCTTTTCAGGTAAGATGGCCGGCACCAATGATCATTCGATGTTCGTACCTCCTGTTTTTGATTTATTAACACACAACAGTTTTTTAAACATCGGAATGGCGAAGCTGAATGAAATGAACGCAGAGATTCGTGTCATTGAAAGCGCAAATGAAAAGGATGAACGTTTAGAAAAATTAAAAACAGAACGCAAAATTTTCTCGAACACTTTACAAATGGAAATTTTTGATCAATATCACTTTCTAAATAAACGAGGAGAAACGAAAAGTTTGCGAGCCATCTTTTCAGAAGCGGAATATAAAAATCCTCCGGCAGGAGCAGGCGAATGTGCCGGTCCGAAATTATTTCAATACGCTTATCGGCATCAATTAGAACCATTAGCAATAGCAGAATTCTGGTGGGGACAATCGCCGAAGTCGGATACGTGGGTACACGGGAATTATTATTCACCTTGCAAAGAAAAGTGTGAACCCATTTTGAATTGGATGAACAGTTGAATTGTAAAAATTGTATCATAAATTACCATGATATGATTTTTGTCGTTTTTCAATCGCTTTTCATATCAACATCACGCTATAGCTTCGTCAAAAATTATTGACATAATAATTCCGACCTATAAAAATTCTGTTTTATATGAATAATCCGATTGAGTACATTCCGATTCTGACAACTTGTTTCTCGATTTACTTTACGATAGAAATCTTCAAGCATTATCGATACCGAAAAACGTCTTATTTACTTTGGTGGACATTAGGAGTATTAACCTTCGGAATGGGAACCTTAGCTGAAAGCATCAATGTGCTTTTCAGATGGCATGAAATGAATGTTCGGTATTGGTATATCGTTGGAGCATTGTTAGGAGGATTTCCATTAGCACAAGGATCTGTTTATTTGTTGCTCAATAAAAAATTCGCAGATATCACATCAGTATTTTTCACCTTAATGATAATTACCGGAGGTGTTGCGGTAATGCTAACACCATTTTCGATTCCCGAAGGATTTAATTACAAATTAACAGGAGCAGTATTTGCATGGAAATGGGTGCGATTATTTTCACCACTAATAAATATTTACGCATTTATCTTCTTAGTTGGTGGCGCTATATACTCCGCCTATAAATTCAGAAAAGTTTTACAACGCAATGACAACGCCGGTCCTGAAAAAGAAAGCAGGGCTATCACAGCAGCGAGATATAAAGGAAATATACTTATTGCCATTGGAGGATTACTTCCGGGAATAGGCGGAACATTTACACGAATGGGTTATGTGAATGTACTTTTCATTACCGAGTTGATGGGATTAAT
>ENA-UPSM01001710-UPSM01001710.1-activated-sludge-metagenome-genome-assembly--contig:-NODE-1710-length-28313-cov-6.618020_pt1 | contig 28313 bp, 19 predicted proteins | sample MGYA00238181_ERZ773283 | MGnify/ENA primary metagenome ERZ773283 (study PRJEB29023, sample SAMN05720199) | activated sludge metagenome | isolation source: Anaerobic digester | place: Japan...
GATGTCGGCGAGGATCGCGAAGGCGATGAGCTGGTCTTCCTCGGCGGGGTCGAAAGGGACCGCCTGCAGCCAGCGTACGGCATGGAACAAGCCACCGAGGGTTTCGTTCTCTGCGTAGAAACCGACCGGTTTCATCCGCGTGTAGTCGATTCCGAGTACCGAGCCCGAGACTCCAAGCCATGGCGGCATCGCCCGGTCGGTCGCGGATTCGATGAGCCGAAGCTCGTTGCGGCAGTTTTGCTCGATCATCGAGTTGTCGAACTCGATCTCGGTTTCGAGGCAGAGCAGCGCGGTGCCGATCACGTTTTGTGCGATCTCCAGTGCGCGCTGGGTCTGCTCCGGAGGAAGTTGTCGGCGCTTTGCCCAGCCTGGCAGTTGCAACCAGATATGGCGGAGGTCGCGTCTGAGCTTGGGGGCTCGTTGGAGTTCCAGCGCGCGGATGAAGTCCGCGACCATCAGATTGTAGGCGTGCAGAACCAGATCCGAAGTGACGAAGACCCCTTCGAGCGGCTTGTCGGGACGCCGGTCGAGCTCCTTGAACCGTCGCCTGGTGGCAACCACACCGTCGGAGTCGAGCCGTTGGATTGCGGCTGAGGAGAGACCGCGTCGGCGTGCGGCGAGCTGCCAGCGATTGTTGGCGTCGTGTCGCTCGGCGATGGCCTCTTTCTCGAGGGCTGCATCGCGCTCGCGCCAGTTGAGCGACTCCAGCCATCTCGCGCGTTCCTGATGCCATTGTGTCCAAGTGGCGTCAGAGGCGTCGGGTGCCGGCGTATTTGGCTCTCCTGCCGCGCTGAGCGATGCGGCGGATGCGCCCAACAGTAGCGCGACCGCGATCAGTGGGACTATTCTGCGGGGGTGGATGGTTCGCCTGTGCATGGGTGGCGTCGACTGGTGTCGGCAGAGTATCACGACGGCTCGGCCCGGTTGTCATGGTGGTGTAATAGTTTGTCAGAAGATGTCAGGGCTCGCGCTTGTCGGGCGAACGCCGACACTGCGGGATCAGATCTGCGCGGGGCCGAGTTGGACCAGTTGCACTCGATGGGTGGGACGAGTGCCGAAGCGTGATTCGGGGAGGCCGCAAAAGTCTGTCCCGGTCGAGCCACGTTTTGCGTCATGCGTGCAGCGGCTGTATCTGGCACATCGAGTGAAACAAGAAGCCGCGTGGCAGCGTGGGAAGCTCAACCCTGCGGTGCTTGCGTCAGGGCGCGGGCGCGATGCGTAGCCGGAGGAAAACGCGGGGGCCGGCCGCGGCCGGGAGCGTGACCTCGTTTGCGGTGGAGCCGGCCGAGATCCACTCGGTGGGCACGGGTTGCCAAGGGCCGGCGAGATCGGCGGTCCACTCGACGGAGGTGAGGGCGTAGCCGCCGGAGTGGTCGAGCGGATATTCGAAACGGGCGACGGAGTCGGGATCAGTTGGCGGAATGGCGCGCAGCGGCGCCGCGTCGGGCTGGGTGGGCGAGAGGCCGAGCGCGAACTCGGTGAGGAGCGGCAGGCCGTCGGTGTCGGGATCGGCGGTCGGCGCAGTGTCGGCGGGCAGCGCGGCGGCCGCGAGCCAGTCGCGCAGCGGCTGGTCGGGGTCGAGGCCGAGTGTGACGAGGATCTCGGGACCGGACAGCGGGGTGAAGCCGGCGCCGTAGCGGGCGTTCATGGCCCGGAGGATTTCGTTCGCGATCAGCGCCTGCAGGACGGTTGAGGCGTGGAAGCCGTCCTTGGCGAAGAGGTGGTGCGGGTCGTTCTCGGGGTGGGCGGTCGGGAGGAAGACGGTGCCGTTGAGCCGGAACGGTGCGGCTTCGGCGGCGCGGCGGGTGAGGGCGAAACTGTCGGCGAGGGCGATGCCGCGGTCGGCGGCGAGGGCGGCGAGCATCGTATTGAGGGATGCGATGCCGACGGTGGCGACCGCGCGGGCCTCGGGCGTGGCGCCGCGTGCCTGCACGGCGGGGGTGACGCCGATGTCGGGCGCGTTGACGAGCACGATCCTGAGCGCGGCGTTCTGGGCGCGGACGAAGTCGATCGTGGCGGCGAGGTTGTCGCGGATGGCGGCGAGCTGCGCGGGCGTGGCGGTGCCGGCGGCGAGTTCGGCGTAGAGGGAGCTGAGGTCGTTGCCGCCGCAGAAGATCACGACCCAGGCGACGTCGTTCTTCAGCTGGCTCCTGAGCTTCGGGTAGGAGAGGGCGTCGAGGAGCTCGAGCTCGTCGCGTGGGAGCAGCGGCGGGTTGATGAGCTCGGCGAGATCGGTGGTCTTGAAGCCGGGCACGGCCCAGTTGAAGGCGTGGCCGCCGTCGCGATAGTCGGGGTACGCGGCGAGGTGGCCGTCGTAGCTGCCGAAGGAGACCTCGGCGGGGCGGGTGGCGGCGAGGAGCTCGACCCAGTTGCGGAGGTTGGCCGCGAACGGGGCGCTGTCGGGCGCGGAGAACGGGAGCTCGAAGGCGTACTCCTCGGATAGGCTGTCGCCGAGCACGAGGACGTGTTGCGGGGCGGCCGGGAGGGCGAACGGCAGGAGCACAGACGCGACGGCGGCGCAGGCAACCCGGGGGCGGAGGATCGAGGCCGGCATGGATGGTGAGCGAAGCGGTGCTGTTTCCCGGGCCGCGCCGGGGCGGTCGAGGGGGCTCAGGACGCGTAGGTGAGGAACTTGAGCACGCCGAAGAGCGAGTAGGCGTTGCCGGCGGCGAGCCAGGCCCAACGGTGCGGCTGCTGCGGTGTGCGCACCAACTGCAGGTTGAAGGCGATCGTCAGCGGCAGCAGGAAGCGGCAGGCGCCGTTGGGGATCGCCCAGACGAACGCGCCGAGGAAGACCATCAGGACCGAGAAGGCGACGCCGACGCGCCAGAGCGGATCGGCCGGGCGCCGGTGGGTCCAGAGATAGGTGGTCTGGACCAACAGCCCGGCGATGGTGGCCACTCCACCCAGGCCGCCGGGGCTCAGCTCGGTGAGAAAGCGCAGCAGGTTCGACCAGAGCGCGGCGGCCATGTGCACGAAGGGCAGGCCGAGCGAGCCGCTTGTTGTGAACGAGGAATCCCAGCGCCAGAGGAGGTATCCATTCCAGAGGGCGAAGGGGACGAGTGCGGCCCCGGCCAGCGCGAGCCGTTGCCAGAGGGGGCGCTGCCCGGGCGATGGCGCGGCATAGAAGGAGGCGACGGCCAGGAGGCCGGTCTCGCGGGTGAGGCTCGCGGCCGCGAGCGCGGCGCTGCCGCCGATTCCGGCCGCGCCGAGCAACGCGGGCAGCACGGCGAAATAGGAGGCCAGGAGATCGGTCACGGCCAGGCGCACGCTCTCCAGCGCCCCGGTGGAGAACAGGATCGCGGTGATCGCGGTGCGCTCGAGGCCCGTGGCCCCGGGGACGACGCGCAGCAGGAGCGCGAGCAGGAGAAGCCAGAAACCGACGTTGAGCAACGGGTAGAGGTGGACGATCCAATACGGCTGGCCGGCGCCGAGGAGGTAGGCGAGCCACGGCACGAGGATGCGCCGGGCGCGAAAGGACGGGACGTCGAGCGCCTCGCGGGTGTGCGGGTCGCGCAGCAGGGGGTCGAGGGCGAGCTGGCAGTAGAACTGCCCGTCGAAGCCCGAGGGACTGCGGACGTGGTGGGGGATGGCGGCGAGCGCCGGGACCTGGCGCGGCTGGAAGACGACATCGAACTGCGTGAGCGCGGTGAAGCCGTGGCCCGGCTCGTAGCGGAGGGCGACGAGCAGCAGGAGCGCGGCGATCATTCCGGCGATCCAGACGGTGCGGGCGGTGGGCATGCGGAGCAGGCGATCGCGGGTCAGCGGCGCTCGAGCACGCTCACGAAGAAGGCGTCGGTGTCGTGGACATGCGGCAGGATGGCGGTGCCGAGTTCGCCGACGGTGCAACCGAAGGAATCGGCGGGCGGGGCGACGCGGAAATCCGGATGCGCGGCGAGGAAGGCGGCGACGGTGCCCTCGTTCTCGGTGCGGGCGAGCGAGCAGGTGGCGTAGACGAGCCGGCCGCCGGGGCGGACATGGGCGGCGTGCTGCGTGAGGATCGCGAGCTGGCGCTCGTGCTGGCGGCGCAGGTCGGCGGCGGCGGTCTGCCAGCGCAGGTGCGGCGAGCGTCTCCAAGTGCCGGAGCCGCTGCACGGGGCGTCGACGAGCACGCCGTCGTAGAGACGGTCGGCGGCGGGCGGAGCGGGGAGCGTGGCGACGTTGGCCAGACCGGCGCGGGCGGCGCGGGTGCGGAGTTCGGCGAGCGCGGCGGGGCGGATGTCGGTGGCGTCGACGTGGCCGGCCGGGCCGAGGATGCGGGCGAGCTGGAGCGTCTTGCCGCCGGCGCCGGCGCAGGCGTCGAGCCAGCGGGTGCCGGGCGCGGGCGCAGCGATAGCGAGGATGAGTTGCGAACCCAGATCCTGGATCTCGAAGGCGCCGGCGTCGTGGAGCGGGCTACGGGCGACATCGGCCTCGACGAGCAGGGCGCGGGCGTCGGGCAGGAGCGGGTGGTGGCGGAAGGGGATGCCTTCGCGCCCGAGCCAAGTGTCGACTGCGGCCGGATCGGAGGTCTGGAGACGCAGCCAGAGCGGCGAGCGGGTGAGCAGAAGGTCGCGGGCGACGCCGGTGAGCTCCGGGGCCTCGGCGGTGAGCCAATCGGGGAAGAGCTGGTCGACTGTCACCGGTTGGCCGAGGCGGGCGGCGAGGAGCGCGGCTTGCTCGGCGGGCGTGGCGGGCAGCGCGGGCCAGCCGGCGAGGAGCTCGGCGCGGAGGCTGGCGAGGGTGGGCTCATCGCCGGCGAGCCAGAGGGCGAGGTCGGGCTGGAGTGAGGCGGGCGCCGCTTCGATCCAAGGCAGGTGGCGGACGGCGGCGTAGGCGAGGGCGCGGTAGATGCGGCGGTCGCGGGAGCCGAAACGTTTGTCGCGGCCGAGGCGGTGTTGCAGGTAGGCGGGGAAGTTGGTCTCGCGGCGGGCGGCCGGAAGAAGGCTGCGGAGGAGTTCGCCGAAGATGGCGAGCTGGCGGTGCGCGCGGCCTGAACCGGGGGCGGGAGTGGGTTGGTCGGGCGTGGTCATGGACGGGAGAATGGACGATGGGCGATGGATGATGGCGGATGGAGGGCGGACGACGGAAGGGAAGAGGAACCGCTGATTAACGCTGCTGGACGCTGATTTCGGCGGGAGGAGGGCGGGAACCACTAATCCACACTAATGAACACTAGTGGCGGAGGGCGGAGGAAGGAGGCGCGATGACGGATGACGGATGACGGAAGACGGAAGACGGATGACGGATGACAGAGGGCGGAGGATGGAGTACCACCAATGCACGCTGATGGCGGTGAGATCGGGGAGTGCTGAGGGCGGAGTGGTCGGCACGTTGCGGGTTGCGGAGAAAACGGAAGGCGCCGACGAAGCGGCGCCCTCCGGGGGAAACGGCTCGGCGGGTGCGGGGCCGACCGGTCGTCCAGTTGCGGCCGGCTCAGAACTTGAAGACCTCGAGCTGGAGGCGGAATTGGAAACCGGATTCGCGGCGCTGGCCCTCGTAGAAGGCGATCTGGTACTCGAGGGACCAGAGGTTGCGGAACGTCTGCCGCAGGCCGTAGACCTGCTCGTAGAACTGCGACTCGATGGTGTCGTAGCGCCAGAGGCCGGTGAGGGTGAAGCGCTCGTTGAGCCGGTACGCGACGTCGAGCGTGTACTCCTCGAGTTGGTCGCGGAGGAACTGCATGCCGAAGCGGGCGGTCCAGAACTGGGCGTCGGTGAGGGTGACGCCGGCATTGAACTCCTCGACGCGCCAGTGGTGGGGATCGAGGCGCTGGAAGGCGTCGAACCGGAGCCACTGCGCGGGCATCAGCGCGATGTCGGCGTGGAGATCGGAGCTGCGGCGGAGGGCGGGGGCGACGAGGCGGTTGAAGTGGCGGTCCTGCGCGAGGGTGAGGATCACGAGGTCGCGCACGCCGCCCTTGCCGTCGCGGGTCTGGAGGCGCTGGGCGAGACCGTAGCGGAGGGTGTTGAACTCGGTGAGGTCGTCGAGGTGGCGGATGTCGCCGAGATCGATGGGTTGGAGCCGGGTGGAGAAGACGGTGCGGTCGATGTCGGGGATATGGGCGCGGCCCTTCTCGGCGTCCGGGATGTAGCGATACTGGGCGAACGGCTCGATGAGGTGCCGCAGGCCGTCGACGCCCCAGCGCTCGCTCTTGACGGCGAACTCGCCGTAGGCGCGGGCGCGCAGGTCGGCGCCGAGCTGGCCGAGCACACGGGTGTAGGAATCCTTGTCGCCGAGCGGCGAGAAGTAGTGGGTCACGCGCCCGCCGGCGACCGGGGTGTAGGTGAGCCACGGGGTGATCGCGGTGGGGCGCTCGAGGCCGAAGAAGGCGTCGAAGCGCTCGCTGGAGCGGTCGAGGGCGATGGTGGAGTCGTCCTCGCGCAGGCGGACGAAGCCGACGGAGCCGCGCTGGACGACCCCGAGGTCCTGGGGCGAGGCGAGGAGCTCGAGCTTGAGCTCGGGCTCGCGGCGGCGGGTGGAGTGGAAGTCGTTGGGCTGGAAACGGCCGAAGGCGGAGGCGACGTAGTTGTCGCCGGTGTAGGCGGCCTCGAGGAATGTCTCCGGCTGCTGGTTGCGGGGGAAGCGCTGGCGGGCGTAGTCGCGGATGACCTCGGAGTCGCTCCAGTAGGCGAGCTGGCCCATGAGGGAGAAATGGTCGCCGTAGGTCTGGAGGTGGCGCCAGTCGAGGTAGGCGCGGCGCGGGCCGACCTGGCGGTCCTGGATGTCGCGGCCGCGTTGTTCGCGGTCGCCGAAGTCGTAGATCCAGCCGGAGCGGAGGTGGCCGAGATAGGACGAGTCGCCACGTTGGGTGTCGTAGTCGGCGGCGGGGCCGAGGATGAGGCCGCGCTTGGAGTAGAGGCCGATCTCGGGCCCGAAGTACACTCCCTCGGTGATGGGGGCGAGGGCGGTGACATCGAGGAAGGCACCCAGCGAGCTGCGGAAACCGGCGCGGATCTCGGCGTCGAGCGGCGGGGTGTCGAGCCGTTGGCTGAAGACGGGCAACGGCAGGAGGGGGATCGGGCCGAGGCGCAGGTGCGAGCCGTGGGCGCGGAAGCTCTTGCCCTCGACGAAATCGAGGGAGGCGGCGCGCAGGGTGGGGGTGAAGGCCCCGGGTTCGCCGTACGAGAGGGTGGCGTCCTGGAGCGTGAACTCCTGGGTGTTGCCCTCGAGGGTACGGCCCTGGAGGTAGAGCGGGTAGTAGCCGGCGCGCGTGTTGGTGAGGTGGACTTTGCCCTCGGTGAGCGAGTACGTGCCCTCGTCGGCGACGAGGCGCAGGGTGCCGCGGGTGAGGACGAGGTGGCCGCGGGCGGCGGCCTGGCGGGTCTGGTCGTTGTAGCGGATCTGGTCGGCGGTGAGCACGAGCTCGCCGTAGGTGAGGCGGGCGTCGAGCACGACCATCTCTCTGGTGCCGTAGTCGAACTCGATCGGCTGGTCGGAGAGGGAGACGAGGTCGAGGGTCTCGCCGGCGGCCGCCGCGCGGAGGGCGGAGAGGAGGGCGAGGGTGGAGACGAGGAGATAGGGACGGAGCTTCACGCGGCCGGCAGCAAAGAGGGAAGCCCGCCGCGGTGCAATCCCGGGGTGCGCCCGCGGCGGCCGGGCTGAATCCGCCCGCTGGTGGCAGCGGGGGCGGGCGTGCGCGCAGGTGTATCGCCACGAAGCGAGCCGCTGGCACGGGGAGCGCTTGCTTCGCCGGTCGCACCGCGAATACTCCCTGCACTTCCTACCGCATGAGCGCCCAACCTGCCGCCGGCCCCACCCCCCTCCAACTCCTCCTGCGCGCCGAGCTCGCCGAGCCCCACTCCTTCCTCGGGATGCACCCGGACACTCGCGGCGGCGAACAAGGGGTCGTCGTCCGGGCCTTCCTGCCCCAGGCCAGCGCCTGCGAGGTGGTCGACCCGGCGCACAAGCCGGAGCGGCGCCACCCGATGAAGCAGCTCGCGCCGGAGGGCTACTTCGAGGTGTTCATCGCCAAGCGGTCCGAGCCGTTCCGCTACCAGCTGCGCGCGACGCTGCGCTCGGGCGACATCCGGCAGTTCGCCGATCCGTATTCGTTCCTGCCGACCATCAGCGAGCACGACCTCTACCTGTTCAACCAGGGCAACGAACATTTCATCTACAAGAAGCTCGGCGCCCACGTGCGCACGATCGACGGGGTGCCGGGCGTGACGTTCGCCGTGTGGGCGCCGTCGGCCAAGCGCGTGTCGGTGGTGGGCAACTTCAACCGCTGGGACGGGCGCGCGCACCCGCTGCGGCCGCTCGGCGGCTCCGGCGTGTGGGAGATCTTCATCCCCGGCCTGGCCGAGGGCGAGGTGTACAAGTACGAGCTGCGCTCGCCGGGCGGGACCGTCTTCCTCAAGACCGACCCGTACGCCACCTACTTCGAGGCCCCGCCGAACAACGCCTCCATCGTCTGCAACACCCGCCGCTACCAGTGGGGCGACGCCGAGTGGCTGGCCCAGCGCGCGGCGCAGCCCGTGCTCGACCGGCCGATGTCGGTCTACGAGGTGCACCTCGGCTCGTGGAAGCGCATCGTCGAGGACGCCAACCGGCCGCTCACCTACCGCGAGATCGCGCCGCTGCTCGCCGACCACGTGCTCGAGATGGGCTTCACGCACGTCGAGCTCATGCCGATCGCCGAGCATCCATTCGAGGGCTCGTGGGGCTACCAGGTCACCGGCTTCTTCGCCCCGACCCACCGCTACGGCACCCCGGAGGACTTCCAGTTCTTCGTCGACTACCTGCACCAGCGCGGCATCGGCGTGATCCTCGACTGGGTGCCCGCGCACTTCCCGCGCGACAGCTTCGCGCTGCCGCAGTTCGACGGCACGCACCTCTACGAGCACGCCGACCCGAAGCAGGGCGCCCACCAGGACTGGGGCACGTTGATCTTCAACTACGGACGCCACGAGGTGCGCTGCTTCCTCGTCGCCAACGCGCTGGCCTGGCTCGACCGCTTCCACCTCGACGGCCTGCGCGTCGACGCCGTGGCCTCGATGCTCTACCTCGACTACTCCCGCAAGGAGGGCGAGTGGATCCCGAACAAGTTCGGCGGTCGCGAGAACCTGGAGGCGATCGAGTTCCTCAAGCAGGTCAACGGCCTCGTGCACCACTACTACCCCGGCGTGCTCATGATCGCCGAGGAGTCGACGGCGTTCGCCGGCATCACCAAACCCGTGCAGGACGGCGGTGTCGGTTTCGACCTGAAGTGGAACATGGGCTGGATGCACGACACGCTGCGCTTCTTCCAGAAGGAGCCCATCCACCGCAAGTGGCACATGAACGACCTCACCTTCGGGATGCTCTACCAGTATTCCGAGAACTTCGTGCTGTCGTTCTCGCACGACGAGGTGGTGCACGGGAAGGGCTCGCTGCTGCTCAAGATGGGCGCCTGGCACATCCCGGACAAGGCCGCCAACCTCCGCGCGCTCTACGCCCACCAGTGGATGTGGCCCGGCAAGAAGCTGCTCTTCATGGGCAGCGAGTGGGGCCAATCCCGCGAATGGGCCTACGACCGCAGCCTCGACTGGCACCTGCTCCAGTACGTCGACCACGCCGGCATCAAGCTGCTCGTGCGCGACCTCAACGCCCTCTACCGCACCGAGCCGGTCCTCGGCCTCAACGACCTCGACCACCAGGGCTTCCGCTGGATCGCCGCCTGGGACGCCGATAACTCGGTCCTGGCCTATCTGCGACACAGCGAGCGGTTCCCCGACGAGCTCATCGTGGTGGTCGGCAACTTCACCCCGGTGGTCCGCCGCAACTACCGCATCGGGGCCCCGCGCCCCGGGTTCTGGCGCGAGTTGCTCAACACCGGCTCCGAGTTCTACGGCGGCAGCGGCGAGGGCAACGGCGGCGGCCTCATGGCCCAGGATGTTCCGTGGGATGGCTACATCCACTCCCTCGAACTCACGCTGCCCGCGATGTCCACGACGGTCTTCAAGTGGCGCAAGGACGAGTGACGTGGCGCCACCGCCGCGGGCCGGGAGGCGAGCCGTAGCTCGGCCGCCTCAGGCCGCGAGCAGCGTCATGGGGCAGGCCGGGAACCGCCGGCCGGTCCGGCGCGTGCGCGCATGGGCCGCGGGGCGGCGCGGCCGGTCGGCCAGGTGTGCGTAACGTTCGCGGAGGACCTCGCCGGCCTCCCGCAGGACATGTTCGAGGAGCGGCTGGTGGTTGTCCTCCTCCGGCTGGTGGGCGGCGAGATGGGCGTTGGCGGCGTCGGCGAGCCGGCCGAAGAACGCCCGCTCGGCCCAGGGGCCGCCGGTGAGCCGGCTGTCGTTGCGCAGTTCGAAGAACAGCCAGGAGAGCGCGCGGGCGTGGCGCGTGAGCACCCCGAGGTGGCCCTGCTCGGCGGCTGCGCTGTGCGAGAGCGCGAGCGCGTCGTCGGTGACGAAGACGCCGGCGGCCTGCCAGAGTTCGGCGGTCGGGGCGTAGGCGGACATCGGGCCGGCCTGGGTGGAATCGATCTCGGCGGCGAGGGTGATGAGGAGCGGATGGCGGAGGGAGGTCGAGTGCATGCGCGCACTCTAGCGCACGGGCTCGGACATCCGCTGGCCGACCTCCCCGGCGCCGGAGAACACCCCGGGCGCAGGCTGGGGAAACGACCCCACAGGTTTTTCTTCAAGCGCGCGGGTGGCCGGCCGATCTCCGGGATATACCGAGAATCTACGTTTCCCCACCATGACCCTTTTCTTCGCCATCGTTGCCGTCGTCCATGTCTGCGGGTTGTTCGCGATGCTGATCGCGCTCCGGCGCGCCCCCATCGCGGTGGAGAATGCCAGCGGCTTCCAGGTGATCGCCGAACCGCAGAGCCAGCCGGAAGCCGCCGCCGCACGCGCTTGCACGGCTTGAACCAATTTTCAGGGGACTGTGTTTCAGGGTAAGGCTCCCGGCTCGCGAGGCCGGGAGCTTTTTTGTGTTCCCTCGCGGCGCCGCGTGGCGACAGTCGGCCGATGACCACGCCCGCCCTCCGCCTGAAACACAATGCCGCCGCCCGCGCCCTGCGGGGACACCCCTGGGTCTTCGGCAACGAGGTGGAGACCCTCCTGCCGCCGGAACACGACGGCGCGGCGGTCGAGTGCCGCGACAACCGCGGGCGGTTCCTGGGCAGCGGCATCTACAATAGCCGTTCGCAGATCGTGTGGCGGCGCTTCAGCCGCGACCACGCCGCGTTCGACGCGGAGTTCGTGCGCGGGGCGCTGGCCCGGGCGCTGGCCCGCCGCGAGGCCTTGGCGGCGCTCGAGGCGGGGGCACCGACGGCCCGCCGCCTGGTCTGGAGCGAATCCGACGATCTGCCGGGCCTGGTGGTCGACCAGTTTGGTGGTGTGCTGGTGGTCCAGACACAGACGCTCGCCGCCGAGCAGCGGCTCGACGTGGTGCTCGCCGCCCTCGGGGAGTTGCTCCACCCCGAGGAGATCATCGTGCGCAACGACGCGCCGATCCGCCGGCTCGAGGGGCTTCCCTCCGAGGTGCGCACGCTCTCCGGCCGGCCGTACGAGCCGCGCTGGGTGCGCATCGGCGGGCTCGACTACTGGCTCGATCTGCAGGGCGGACAGAAGACCGGGTTCTATCTCGACCAGACGCGCGAGCACGCGAAGGTCGCCCGCCACGCCGCGGGGCGGCGCGTGCTCGATTGTTTCTGCAACCAGGGCAGCTTCGCGTTGCACGCGGCGAAGGCCGGCGCGACGCGGGTGCTCGGGCTCGACAGCTCGGAGGAGGCGGTCGCGCTGGCGCGGCGCAACGCCGAGCGCAACGGGGTGGCGGGCGCCGAGTTCACGGTCGTCAACGTCTTCGATTATCTCGCCGCGGCCGAGACGGCCGCGCCGTGGGATCTGGTCGTGCTCGATCCGCCGCCCTTCGCCCGCTCGAAGAGCGCGCTGCCCAACGCGCTGCGCGGCTACAAGGAGATCAACCTGCGGGCGATGAAGCGCCTGGCGCCCGGCGGCGTGCTCGCCACCTACAGCTGTTCGCACCACGTGACGGCGGAGGTCTTCCGCGACGTGCTCGCCGAGGCGGCGCACGACGCCAAGCGCAAGGTCCAGGTGCTGGAGTTCTGTCACCAACCGGCGGATCATCCGGTGCTGGTGACGATGCCGGAAAGCGAATACCTGCGCGGCTACATCCTGCGGGTGGAGTAGGCGCGAGACCGCGCGGGCCGCGCCGCCTTGGTCGCGTGGCGCGGAGTGCCGCGCCGGGTGCCCGCGTCAGCGCTTGGGGCGCTCGGCCAGGGCGCGGGTGATGGCGGCGGCGAGGCGCTTGGTCTCGTACGGCTTCGGCACCACGGCGACGAAACCGTGTTCGCGGTAGCGGGTGAGCGTCCGGTCGTCGGCGTAGCCGCTGGAGACGATGGCGTGCACGGCCGGATCGAGCTTGCGCAGTTCGGCGATGGTCTCGCGCCCGCCCATCCCGCCCGGGATGGTCAGGTCCAGGATCACCAGATCGAAGGGCCGGCCCTCGGCCAGGGCGCCGCGATAGGCGGCGAGGCAGGCGGCCCCGTCGGCCACCACCACGGCGTCGCACTGCAACTGGCCGAGGATCATGGTGACGAGGAGGCGGATGCCCTCCTCGTCGTCCATCACGAGCACGCGGGCGCCGGGGGCGACGGGCGGCGGCAGACTCGGGGCGGCCGGCTCGGCGGCGGGCGCGGGGGCGGGCGCTGTATCCGAAGCTGGGAGCCAGAGGGTGAAGGTGGTGCCGCGGCCCCGCACGGACTCGACGCCGAGGTGGCCGCCGTGCTTGCGGGCGATGGAGTAGGCGGTGGCCAGGCCGAAGCGGTCGTCGCTCTCCCGGGCGGCGGCGTAGGGGTCGAAGATCGAGGGCAGGCGCTCGGCGGGGATGGCCTCGCCGCGATCGGCGATCTCGATGCGGACGTACCGGCCGGCGGCGAGCGGACTGGCCTGGCCTTCGACGATGGTCTCGTTGGCGAGGTCGATCGCGACGACGCCGCCCCCGGGCATGGCGCGGTGGGCGTGGTCGAGCAGGTTGTGGAGCGCCCGGTGGACCTGGGCGCGGTCGGCCTGCACGGGTCGCAGCGTGGGCGGGGCGCAGACCTCGGCGCGGACGTTGGCGCCGCTGAGGGCGAGGGCGATGGTCTCGTGCACGAGGGGCGGCAGCGCGAAGGCCTCGCGGACGGGGTCGCCGCCGCGGGCGAAGGTGAGCATCTGCTGGGTGAGTTCGCGGGCGCGTTGCGCCCCGGCCTCGGCCTCCTTCAGGCAGTCGCCGGCCAGGGCCATGACCCGCTCGTCGAGCATGGCGAAGGTGACGTTGCCCATGATGACGGTGAGGAGGTTGTTGAAATCGTGGGCGATCCCGCCGGCGAGCGTGCCGAGAGAGTGGAGGCGCTGGGCGCGCTCGAGCTCGGCCTCGAGGTGGGCCTCCTTGGCGAGCTGGGTGCGCAGGAGGGCGGTCTGCTGGCGGAGCCGGCGGCGCAGCAGGACCACCCACAGCACGCCGATGGCGGCGCAGAAACCGAAGACGGTGGCGGCAATCCGGATGCGGTCGGAGGTCCACCAGGGCGCGGGGGTGAGGATACGCACATCGTCCGGGCTGCGCAGGAGCAGCTCGAACCCGGTGCGCCGGCGGTGCTCGTCGAAGTTCAGGCGATAGATGCCGGTGAGCTCGACCACGCTGCCCCGCCGCCAAGTCCCGGGGGAGGGCGTGCCGGGGGCGGCGGGCAACCGGGCGACGAGGGCCTGTCCGAGGTGGCGGAGCTCGAGGAAGCCCTCGCCGCCGATCTCGGTCACCTCGTCGAGCGTGCCGGTGAAGCGGACCAGCCGGGAGTCGAAGTGGTCGTCGAGCCGGGCGGGGTCGTCGAGCGGGAACGGTTGGATACGGGGGGGGTTCCCGAGCGGGCGCAGCCGGGCGTTGCGCAGCACGATGCGCGGGCCGTCGCGGCCGGGGACGCCGACCACATCGACGCGGGTCCCGATGCGGAGCGGGGCCGGGGCCTCGGGGAGGACGGTGAGGGCTTCGGTGTTGTCCTGGATGATGAGATAGCCGCCGGGCGCGTGGTAGGTGACGATGCCGTGCGTGCGGTGCCAGTGGGTGCCGGCCTGGAACGGGCCGAACTGCCGGAGGCTGGTGATGGAGTTGACGGGCAGGGCGAAAAGGTCGGAAGGGGGCGGTTCCTCGATTTCGATCTGGCTGGCGGCGGGCACGCGCAAGCGGATGCCGGTGAGCTGGCGGCGCTCGTTGGTGAGCGCGGCGCAGACTCCGCGCAGTCGCACGAACGATCCCTGCATGGGCTGGAGGCGGGCGTCGGAGGGAACCAGGGCTTCGAAGTTGCCGGTGGCGGTGGTGATCTCGAGCCGGGTGTGGCGACCGCCCGGGTGGACTGCATGGAGCAGGCCGCTCATCTCGACCCACCGGGCTTCGTGGGCGCCGGACTCCGCCTCGTGCAGGGACAGGCGGAGCGGGTCGGGAGGACTCATCACGTAACGCGTGATGAACCGGGTTGCGGTGACAGTGGGGGCGAAGGCCCCCATCGAGCTGAACCCCTCGACCGCCAGCCCCGCGTTGAGCTCCGGCACCGCGAGCGTGGGGTCGGACCAGTCGATCCGCACGCCGCCGCTCGAATCCTGCAGGTAGATGAACGGCGTGCCGGGGGCGGACCAGGTGACGACGCCCTGCAACAGCACGGGCTGGCGGGCCTCCGCTGACTCGCCGGGCAGCGCGAGGACCTGCGCGGCCAACCGAAGCAGCGGCCGGCCCGCGGTGCCCGCGCCGGGACTCCGCGGGATCGCCCGCCGGACGAGGGCTTGGCGGAGTTGCCAGCGCCCGGCGGAGCCGGCCGGGTAACCGATGGCCTCAATCTCGTCGTTCGCCTGCAAGCCGGCACTCTGGGGTGTCAGGAGTTCCAGTTGGCCGGTCGGGTCGCGGACGACGATCGCCCGACCGGGGGTCAGTGAGACGATCCGCCCGGCGACGTGCAGCAGCGCGGCCGGGTCGGAGGCGGACAGGTGTTCGATCGCGGCGAGGGGGGCGCCGAAGCGGGGATCGGTGTGGATCTGGCCGGTGATCTTGATGCGGTCGGTGGCCGGCACGACCAAGGTGATGGACTGCAAACGGCCCTCGGGGTCGAGGCGGCTGCTGTAGACCCCTTGCATGCGAACGAATGAATCGGTGAGTCGCGGGGCGGGGCTGTCGGCCTCGAGCCAGATGTTGGCATCGAGGCGGATGCCTTCCGCGATGAGCACGGCCCGCAGGTGGTTGGTGTCGATGCGGGTCTGGCTCTCGACCAAGCCGGCGACCTCGACGAGGCGTTCGTTGAAGCGGTTGAAGTCGCCGAGATTGCCCGTCGTGGCCATGGGCGGGAGGGCGGGGCGGTCGTCGAGCACGGCGGCCGAGAGGGTGGCGACCTGGCTGAGGTTGGCCGGCGTGGTGACGCCGGTCAGCCGCACGAACTGGCCGGAGCGGATCGGCAGGGGTGGCCCGCTGGGGGCGAGGAAGAAAGTGGTGTCGCCCTCCTGCGCCCAGAGTTGGTGCCACACCGGATCGTAGTGGTGGACGACCGCATCGATCTGGAAGCGGTGCGGCTGGCTGCGTTTGGTTTCGTCCAGAGCCCAGAGCGCCTGGATCCCCACGATCGGCTCGGCCGCCGTGGTGGGCGGCGTCGGCACTGCGGCACGCAGGAGGTGCGGGGCCGCCAGCGCGGTGAGGAGCGCGAGCAAGGGCAGGGAGAACCGACTCGGGTTTGACGGGGTGCGCGGCACGGGGTGTTGGCAGGTCTAGCACAGTGCCGGCGGGTGGCAATCACGGGCCACCGGGGAGGATTGCCCGGGCGGCTCCTCGCGGTGGTCCTCCGCGAGCCTGCCGGGCCCGGCCGGCTTGGAAACAAAACCGCCCGCCGGCACCGGGCCGGCGGGCGGAGTCAAACTTGCGGGACGCGGGTCTCAGCTACGACTACGGCGACCGCGGGGAGCTTGTTCCTCCTCTTCTTCGGCCTCGTCGTCGTCCTCCTCCTCCTCGTCCTCGTCGTCCGTCTCCTCGCCCTCTTCGCCGCGGGCGCCGTGCTTGTCCTTGGCTTTGGCGTCCTCGTCCTCTTCGCCCTCGGCGTCCTCCTCGTCCTCGTCCCACTTCAGGGAGGCGTCGCCCTTGAGCTTCTCCTCGTCCTCGTCGTCCTCGATGTCGGGGAACTCGTCTTCGCTCTCCTCGGCGGCGGCCTTGATCGGGGCGTCGTCGTCGGCTTCCCAGCCTTCGGGAACGTAGTCGAGGATGGCGATGACCTCGTCGAAAAGGTGGATGGACTTGGCCTCCATGAACCGGTTGCTCTGCTCCTCGCGCAGCTGGTCCTCGACCTCGTCGACGGTGAGCTTCTGCTCGAAGTCGAAGAGATCGTTGAGCATCTTCACGCGGGCGCGGGTGATCTGGTCGAGGAAGTCGGCGTAGGGCCCGTTCTCCTCGTCGACCACGTCGGGCAGCGCGAAGAGCTTCTCCTCGGACTCGAGGAAGGAGTCGCGCACGCGCACCAGGCGCACGCGGCCCTCGCCGAGGTCCTTGTCGATGCGGAAGGGGATGAAGGCGGTGTCGATGTCGTCGAGATCCAGGCCGTATTCGCGCAACGGTTCACAGAGCTCGACGATGTGGTCGATCTGGCGCGGATCGATGATGCTCAGGCCGTCGACGTCCCAGTGGACGGTGTCGCTGAGTTCCTCTACCCACCAGTTGTGATCGTCGCCGAGCCGGGTGATGACCCAGGCCAGCGTTGGGGTTGATTTCGCCATGTTGTTTGGAAGTCGGTTCCGAGTGAAAAAGGCCCGCGTTTGTAAGTGCGTGGATAGGTGCCGCCAAAATCGGGCGATGCGTCAACACCTTTAACGAAGGTTTTTTTCGGGACGTGCGCGGATTGGCCCGGCGGAGGGAAATCGTGCTTGCGGGCGCTTGAGTAATCGCACTGCGCCGCCCAATGTCCGGCCCTCCCATGGGCTTGATTTACGAGAAATTGGTCCGACCGCTCGCGTTCCGCCGCGATCCGGAATCGGTGCACGAACGGGTCGTCGGCGCCTTGTCGGTGCTGGGCCATCTGCCGCCGGTGTGCCGGCTGCTCGAGTGGTGGAACGGCCTGCCGGCCAGCGCGCGCAAACCGGTCGAGTGCGCCGGTCTCCAGTTTCCCAATCGCGTCGGCCTGGCCGCCGGCTTCGACAAGGACGCCCACTGCTGGCCCGCGATGGCCGCGCTGGGCTTCGGCCATGTCGAGATCGGCACCGTCACCCGCCAGGCCCAGCCGGGAAATCCCCAGCCGCGCCTGTTCCGCTTCCCCGCCGAGGAGGCGGTCCTCAACCGCATGGGCTTCAACAACGCCGGCGCCGCGGCCATGGCCCGCCGGCTCGCCGGGCAGCCGCCGCGCGGCCGCCGCCGCATCCCGCTCGGCATCAATCTCGGCAAGACCAAGGTCGCCGCGCTCGACCAGGCCGTCGAGGACTACCTCGGCAGCTTCGCCCTGCTCGCCGAGCACGCCGACTACATCGCGATCAACGTCAGCAGCCCGAACACCCCGGACCTGCGCAAGCTCCAGGAACACGACCGGCTCGTCGAGCTGCTCGGCGCGCTCCAGAATGCCAACACGGAGCGCGAGGCCGCCGCGATGGGGGGCCGCCGCCCGATCTTCCTCAAGATCGCCCCCGACCTCACCTGGCCGCAGATCGACGACATCCTCCAGATCCTGCACGATCTGCGCCTCGACGGCATCATCGCCACCAATACCACGCTGGCGCGCCCCGGCCCCTTCGCCGCCGTCGACCAGGCCGGCGGGCTCAGCGGCCGGCCGTTGTGCCGCCGCTCGACCGAGATCATCAACTACATCGCCCGCGCCACCTCCGGCCGCCTGCCGATCATCGGCGTGGGCGGCATCACCGACGCGGCCTCCGCGGGCGAGAAGCTCGATGCCGGCGCGACGCTCGTGCAGGTCTACTCGGGCTGGATCTACCGCGGACCGTTCTTCGCCGCCGAGCTGGCCCGCGCCTTGGCGGGCTGCTGAGTTCGCGCCGGCGGGTCCTCAACCCCGGCGTGGCGCCTGCGGCCCGCGCGGCGGAGTCGCCGCCGCGGCCGGCCGGCCGGTGGCGCCGCGGGGCGGCAGGTCCAGCGCCACGCGCATCGGATCGATCTCGGCGGCGCCCAGTTCGCGCCATTTCCCGGGAGCGAGCCCCTCGAGGGTCCAGCGCCCCATGCTCACGCGGCACAGGTCCACGACCGTGCGCCCGAGCTCCGCCATCATCCGGCGGATCTGGCGGTTGCGGCCCTCGCGCAGCTCCAGCGTCACCGTCCGCCCCTGTTGCGTCGCGGCGACGGGTTTGAGCGGCAGCTCGTCGGGCAGTTCGATCCGGCCCTCGCGCACGCGCGCGAGATCCTGCGGCGACAGCGGAGCGTCGAGCTCCACCACATACCGCTTCGGGTGCTCCCAGCGCGGATGGGTGAGCCGGAAGAGCAGCTCGCCGTCGTCGGTGAGCACGACCAGGCCGCGCGACGCGAAGTCGAGCCGGCCGGCGTAGGCGAGGCGCTGGCACTCCGCCGGCAGCAGGTCGTAGAGGGTGCGGCGGCCCTCCGGGTCGCGGCGCGTGGTCATCACGTTGACGGGCTTGTGCAGGAGCACCACCCGCCCGCCCTCGGCCGAGAAGACGCGCCGCCCGTCGACCTCGACGACGGACTCCGTATCCACCTGTTGGGAGAGGTCGGCGATCGTCGCGCCGTCGACCTTCACGCGGCCCGCGAGCACGAGGTCCTCCACGGCGCGGCGCGAACCGAGTCCGCAGGCGGCGAGAAACTTGTTGATCCTCATGCGTGCGCCTCCTGCGTGCGGCGCTCCCGCGGGAGGGGCGCGCGTTGCTGGGTGAGGTCGGACGTCGTTGCCATGAGCGGGAAAACTTCCCGGGCGCGGCGCCCCGGGCCAACCACAAACTTCCGTTGCCCGGAACGGGGCGCGCGGCGTCAGCCCGCGGCGAGGGGCAGGTCGCGCGCGAGCAGCGGCCGGCCGAGGCGGCGGCGCAGGCGGGCGCAGAGGAAGAGGAAGAGCTCGGCGGTGGTGAACGTGTCGCCGGCGGCGGTGTGGCGGTCCAGCGGCGGGATGTCGCAGTGCGCGCACAGCTCCTCGAGCGTGGGCGGGCGCTGGCCGGGGTAGGCGGTCTTGCCGAAGGCGTCGATCGTCTGCATCGCCAGCTGGGCGGTGTCGAGGCGCGGGTTGCGCAGGCCGGTGCCGAAGTGCCGGCGCAGCGCCTCGTCGAGCATCGCGCAGTCGAAGCCGATGTGATGGCCCACCACGACCGCGCCGTGCAGTTGCGGCAGGAGCGCGGCGAGCACATCGCGCTCGGCCTCGCCGCCGGCGGTATCGGCCGGCAGGATGCCATGGACGGCGGTGGCGGCGTTGACGGTGGCGGTGGACTGGCGCACGACCCAGGCCGAGGCCTCGCCGACGCGCAGGTCGCCGCCGCGCATCGGCATGGTGGCGAGGGAGAGCAGGCGGTCGCGGCCGACCGTGAACCCGGTGGTCTCGGCGTCGAGCACGAGGAAGCGCAGCTCGCTCCACGGGCGCCGGCCGGGGATGCGGCGCGGCGTGGCGGCGCGGTAGGCGGCCGCGAGCGGGTCGCGCGGGCGGGAGAACGGCCAGAAGCTCACAGGCGGGAGGGGATGTGGAAGTCGCTGCGCACGGCGTCCTGCACCATGCGCACGACGTCGAAGACGTTGGCGAGCTGCGCGCGCTCGAGCTTGGTGAGGTCGGCGGGGGCGATGTAGCGGCCGGAGTCGCCGCGGCGCAGGCCGTTGAGGTTGCGCAGGCGCAGGAGGAGGTCGTAGCCGTCGCGGGCCAGTGTCGCCAGTTCCTGGTGCTGGGCGACGTTGCGGCGGATCTCGTCCCAGCGCCCGAAGGTGGAGTAGCGGCGGCTGAGCCGGTGGCGCAGGGTGAGCAGGCGGGCGGCGTCGCGCAGCGGGGCCATCGCGCGGCCCTTGATGTCGAACTCGCCCGCGCCGCTGCCGCGCGTCTCGACCACGAACTTGCCGAAGAAGTTGAGCGGCGGCGGGGTGTCGACGACCTGCTCGGCCAAGCGGCCCTGGAGCGACTCGCTGGCGGCGACGGAGGCGAAGATGCGCTCGCGCAACGGCTCGCTCAGCGCCTTGTCGCCGGAGACGAAGCGCAGGTCGTAGAGCACGACGGCGCGCAGGAGCGCCTGGCTGTCGGAGCTCGCCGGCACGCGGTCGATCTCGGCGCACCACTCGGCGTCGGACCGGCACCAGGTGCGGTTGGCGGCCATCACGCCGCCCTGGCAACGGGCGTAGCCGCAGGCGACGAGCCGCTCGATCACCCGGGCGGCGAGTTCGAGGAAACGGGTGCGCGCGGCGTCGTCGGCCTCGGGCGAGCCGGCGGAGGCGAAGACGAGGGCGTTGTCCATGTCGGTGCGCAGGATCTGCTCGCGGCGGCCGTCGCTGCCGACGGAGAGCCAGGCCCAGGGCACCTCCGGCAGCGGTTGGCCGGCCTCTGCCATCTCCTGCGCGGCGAGCGCGAGCAGGCGGTGGACGAGCTCGTCGCTGAGCTCGGCGCAGATCTGCCCGAGAAACGCCGCGGAGACGCCGGCGCCGAGGTAGCTGCGGGCGATCTCCTCGATCTCGTTGCAGAGTTCGCGGAACCGCGCCGGGGTGCGGGCGGCGCGGATCTCGCGCAACAGGCCGGCGGGGTGGTGGCCGCTCTGGGCGAGCAGGTCCTTGTGCGAGCACACGTCGAGCGCGGGGGTGTCGGCCGTGCCGTCCTCCGTGATACAGACCTGGCCGATGCGCTGGCGCAGCATGACGAGCAGCGCGGCGGTGGCGCTGGAGTGCGGCGCCACGGTGACCACCGGCGAGGACATGATGCGCGAGACGGGCTCGGATTTCGCGACGCCCTCCACCACCACGGTCTGCATGAGCATGTTGGCGGTCACGATGCCGACCGGCCGCTGCGCGTCGTCGACGACGAGGATCGAGGGCACGCGGCTCGCCGTCATGCGTTCGGCGGCGTGTTGCAGCGTCTCGGCGGGCGGGCAGGTGAGCAGCCGGCCGGCGGGGCGGGGCTCGATGCGGCGGGCGCCGTCGAGGTGGGCCTGGAGGATGTTCTTGGCGCGGCCGGCCACCCGCGACTCGGTGGGCTCGGGCAGGGAGATGGAGTCGCCGACGCGTGTCGCCCAGAAGAGGTGACGCCGGGCGTAATCGCGGGCTTCGTCGTGCGCCTCGAGCAACTCGCGCATCGCCGGCCACGGCAGCGCATAGAAGAGGCTGTCCTCGACCACCTGCGCAGTGACGCGGAACGGCTCGTTCTTGAGCAGCGCGGTGAGCCCGAGCACGTCGCCGACGTCGCGCACGTCGACGAGCTCGCTGCGGTCCTCGACCTTCCAGATGTACTCCACGCGGCCGCGGGCGAGGAACAGGAGCTCGTCGCCGGGCTTGTCGCCCTGCGTCCAGACCTTCTCGCCGGCGGCGAGCACGCGGACCACGGAGTCGGCCGCGAGCGCGGCGACGGCCGAATCCGGCAGCATCGAGAACGGCGGGAAGCGGCGCAGCGCTTCGGTGATGCGGGTGGGGATGACGTTGTTGGCGCCCATGTTGAGGTTGCGGTGTGGCGTGGGGTTTGCGGGAAGCGGCGAGGCGTTCAAGTCAAGAGAACAGGCGGCGCAGCGGCGGCACCTGGCGGACGGCCCACGCGACGAGAAACGAGCCGGCGAGCGCGAGCGTGGAGACGAGGGCGAACTTCGGGATGGCGGGGAGCGCCAGCGGCTTGAGCGCGAGCGAGACGAGCACGAGGACGATGGCGTGGAAGACGTACACGCCGAAGGTGTTGTCGGCCAGGAAGCGCATCCAGGGTTTCTGGAAGTCGAGCTTCGCGCGGGCGATGCCGAGGAGGGCGACGATGAAGGCGACGCAGAAGAAGGACTCCCAGAGCGCATAGAGGAGGGCCCCGAGGTTCGGGCCGCCGTCGACATCGTTACGGCCTTCAAGCGCACCGCCGGCGAGGACGGCGCAGAGCCAGAGCGGCAGGCCGAGGCCGAAGGCGGCGAGCAGCCAGCGCTTGGCCGAGCGGAACGAGATGCGTTCGAGCCAGCCGCGCGCGCCGGCCAGCACGCCCACGGCGAACGCCGCGATGTAGGCGGCGAAGTAGCAGAACTGGAGGTTGGCGAAGGAGGTGCCGATGGGGAAGACGAGGCGGATCGAGAAGGCGGCGGCGGCGACAAGCGCGATCAGTGTCCAGATTGCGGTGGCGGGCAGGCCGGCGGCGGACGAAGCCGGTGGGCGCCGGAGGCGGCCGAGGAACGGGAGTGCGGCGAGGGTGAAGACCAGGAGCGCCTCGACAAACCAGAGCGGGCCGGTCCACGAGAAGATTTCGCGCGTGCGCAGGCCGTACAGGAGGTAGTCGGCGACATCGAGATTTGGTTGCAAGATCTTCACGAGCAGCGGGTGCAGGACGAGGACGTAGATGAGCAACGGCACGCCGAGGCGATAGAAACGGTCGACGAGGAAGCCGCGCGGGCCCTTGCGTGCGAACGAGGCGGGTACGAAGTAGCCGGCGAGCAGGAAGAACAGCGACATGAAGAACGCCTGCGCGTGCGTCTGCCAGAGCCCGAAGAAGAGAAACTCGATCTGCCCGAGCGGGGCGCTCTCCTTGTAGTACCAGCTTCCGAGGCCGCTGTAGGTGACGGCGGCGTGCTGGAGGACGACGAGCGCGATGGTGAGGACGCGCAGGTTGTCGATGTAGAGGAGGCGGGCGGGTTTGGAGGGAAGACGCATGGGGCGATGGGCGTCGAGCATCGCATGGGATGTGCCAAGGCCGACGATCCCCCGTGTTGCGGCAGTGGCAGTGGCTTACGGTGCTGGGGCCCGGTCGGGGCGGTTGTCTCGTCGGTGAATCCGGGACTGGCTGATCCTGCATCTGGGACGACGCGGAGCGTGTTTGCCGGGCGGTGGGGCTACGGCTGGGCCGGCGGGGGCGGGGTGTGGTGGAGGAGCCGATTCGCCCAGGCGAGGAAGAAGCTCATGTTGGACCGGTCCTCGTGGCCGCCGTCGTGCTGGCGCCAGGCGAGTTCGCCGTCGAGCAGGCCGGTGTTGTGGGGCGGCATCTGGGCGGTGCGGTAGTCGGCCGGATCGCCGAGGTCGCGGACGCCGAGCAGGCGGAAGACCGGGCCGGCGGCGACGGTTGCCATGTAGCTGCCCTGCTGGTCGAGCCAGTGGGCGTCGCCCTTCTCGGGGATGCCGTAGCTGACGAAGGTCGGGCGCGGGGCGCAGAGCGCGAGGAGCATCGGCGACTCGACCGGGATGTCGCCGGCGTCCTTGCGGCCAAACGACGACTCCTCGGCGCCGTACTTCAGGAAGTTGCCCGCCATCCAATGGTATGCGCCGGACCCGGTGAGGTTCTCGACGGCCTCGCCGAAATCGCGCCGGTGCGGCTTCACGCCGCCTTCGCCGGAGGAGCCGATCAACGCCACCGCGAAACGCGGCTCGAGCGCCATCGCGACGAGCGCCGCCTTCCCGTAGCGGGAGACGCCCTCGATGCCGACGCGCCGGGCGTCCACCGCGGGCAGGGTCTCCAGAAAGTCGAGGGCGCGGGCGGCGCCCCAGGCCCAGGCGCGCAACGCGCCCCATTGCTCGGGCGTGCGGCGTTGGCCGTTGTTGGTCAGGCCGATGATGCCCGCGGTCAGGCCGGCGGCATTGTCCGGTTGGATACTGTGGGGGACGAGCGAGACGTAGCCCCAGCCGGCGGCGATGAGCTGCTCGTGCGAGGGCGGGGCGGCGGGCTCGGGTCCGAAGCGCGGCGCCGGTTCGTCGGGCAGGTTGCCCCAGCCGAACATGACCAGCGTCGGCACCGGTCCGGGGGCGTCGGCCGGCACGACCACCACCATCCTGATCTCGACCGCGATCGCGGGGCAGGCGGAGTTGTCGACGCGGCCGACGACGCGGCGGGCGACGACCGGGCGCCCGGCTACGGTGGTCCGAACGGTCTCGGTGACTGACCAAGTGACCGTGGGCACGGCGGCCGGGATGCGCCCGACGACCTCGCGCTCGAAGTCCTCGACGATCTCGGGGCGGCGCTGCTCCCACCACTGTGCGGCGGTGGCGACCTTGCGTCCGTCCTTGAACGTGAGCGCATCCGGCCAGTCGGGGAAGGGGTTGGCCTTGGCCGGGTCGTAGTTGGGCAGATTGGTCGAGCCGGGGTTCGGGTTGCGGCCGGGGCGGAGCTTGGTGATGCCGAGCTGGCGCAGCATGTCGGCCTGGTCCTCGAGTGCGAGTTGGTGGAGACGGGCCTGCTCCTCGGGGCTGAGCAGGAACGGGTTCGCGGGCGCGGCCTTCGCGGCCGGCTTCGCTTCCGGGGTCGTGGCCGAGGCGGACGATTGGGCTGCGAGCGAAGTGGCCGAGAACAGCAGGAGGCCGGCGAGAGCCGGAAGACGCAGGGGCGTATTCATGGGATAAGGGAGCGGGCGTCAGTCCGCGGATCGGAGCACGAAATCGCGACCGGCGATGTTCTGGCCGTTGACCAACAGATCGATCCGGTGCGGGCCGGGGTAGAGGCGGCGCGTCGTGACGGGGCGGAGGCTGTGCTGGAGCGCGAGCGAGCGCTTCTCGCCCGGGGCGAGCACGAGTTTCCAGCCCTTGAAAACCTTCGGCGTGCGCCCGCCGTTGGCGCGCACGTGGTGCACGGCGTAGTCGATCACGAGCGACTGCGGCGCCGCGGCGGTGGAGGTCAGCCGGACCGTGAGGCCGAGGCTTCCGCCGATGGCGACGGTGCGGGCGGAGAGGGAGAGCACGGCTTTGCCGTGCAGGCTGTGGTCGAGGCCCCACGCCTCCAGCGTGGCGGGATGGCCGGCCTTGATCAGCGTGCGGCTGGCATGGCGCAACAGGGCGACGCGCTCCGCGGCGGCGCCCACGAGGTGGTCGCGTACCCAGGACGCGACGAGGTCGGGGTGGTCCTTGGCGATGTCGTTGAGATGGTTGGCCACGCTGCGGCGCACGTAGGCCGAAGGGTCGTCCTGCAATGCGCGCAAGAACGGCAACGTGGGCGCGGGATCGGTGACGAGAGCTTGGAGGCGCAGTCCCCATGGCAGGCGCGGGCGGCTGCCTTCGCTGACGAGGCGGCGGACGTGCGCGCTCGGATCGCGGACCCACTTGGCGAGGGTGCGGAAGACGGCCTCCGGGGCGCGCTGGAGGAAGCGCCGGATCGCGAATTCGGCGGTCGAGCGCTGCGTGAGCGCGTGCAGGCAGGCGAGGGCCCGCGGGGTGTGGTCGAGCCCGCGGCTGGCGACGAACTCGCCGAGCGACCAGATGATGATGCCGGAAAGCCCCGCGGTGCGGGCCGTGGCGTCCTGCTCGGCCGGCTCGCCGTAGGCGTCGAGCGGGACAGGCGGCGCGAGCGCGGCCTCGATCACGTCGCAGGCCTGGGCGAAGTCGGCCGGCAGGGTCTGTGCGAGCGCGGCGGCGAGGTGGAGCACGCGGGCCTTGAGCTCCAGCTTCTCGAGACCGTCGCCGGCGAGCGTTTCGAACCGCGCGCGGTCGAAGCGGGGCCAGGCGCGGGACAGGTGGCGCGCGGCCTCGGCGACGGTCTCGCGGTTGACCAGGTTCTTGAAGGGCTCGGCCATGGGTGCGGCGAAGTCAGGACCGAACACGCGGCGGCGGCAAGCCGCGCGAGGGCTCGCCGGATCAGCCGGCGGGCGGCGGCGGATCCTCGAGCGGGAACCCGTAGATGACGCGCGCGCCGCGGCGGAACGTCAGGTACGAGTACGTCCAGGATAGCAGGACGGAGAGTTTGTTGCGGAAGCCGACGAGGAACACGAGGTGGATGAACAGCCAGGCCAGCCACGCGGTGAGCCCGCTGAACTGGAGCCGCCCGATCTTCGCCACGGCGCGCGAGCGGCCGATCGTCGCCATCGTGCCCTTGTCGAAATAGACAAACGGCGCCCGGCGCGCCGGGGCGGCCGCGGCGCCGGCGCGGAGTTCCCGGGCGAGGGTTTGGGCGGCGTAGGCCCCCGCCTGCATGGCGGCCGGGGATACGCCGGGCACGTTCTGGCCCTTCGGATCGGTCAGCGCGATCATGTCGCCCAGCACGCGCACCTCCGGGTGGCCGGGAAGGCTGAGGTCGGGCAGGACCTTCACGCGGCCGGCGCGGTCGGTTCCGGCGCCGAGCTGCGGGCCGAGCGGCGAGCCGGCGACGCCGGCGGCCCAGATGATGTTGGCGGCGCGCAAGGTCTCGTTGGGCAGCACCACTTCGCTGTCGCGGATCTCGCGCACCTGCACGCCGAGCCACACGGCCACGCCGAGGCTCTCGAGTTGCGCACGCGCCCGGTCGGAGAGTTCGGGCGGGTAGGCGTTGAGCAGGCGCGGGCTGCCTTCGACGAGGATGACGCGGGCGGTGCGCAGGTTGAGTCGGCGGAAATCCCGCGCGAGCACGTGGCGTTGGAGTTCCGCGAACGTGCCGGCGAGTTCGACGCCCGTGGGGCCGCCGCCGATCACGACGATCGTCATCAGGCGTTGGCGTTCGGTGGGATCGTCGGTCATCTCGGCGCGCTCGAAGGCGTGCAGCACGTTGCGCCGGATACGGAGTGCGTCGTCGATGGTCTTCAACCCCGGCGCGTGCCGCTCCCATTCGGGATGGCCGAAGTAGCTGGTGCGCCCGCCGAGGGCGACGACGAGGTGGTCGTAGGACAGCACGCTCTGCCGGAGTTGCACGGTGCGGGCTGCGAGATCGAAGCCGGCGACCTCGTCCATCAGCACGGTGACATCGCGTTTGCGGGCGAGGATGGAGCGCACCGGTTGCGCGATGTCGGGCACGGCCAGCCCGGCGGTGGCAACCTGGTAGAGCAGGGGCTGGAAGAGGTGGTGGTTGGTGCGGTCGACGAGCGTGACGCGCGCGAGTCCGGCGGGAAACTTCTGCGCGAAGGTCAGGCGGGCGAAACCGGCTCCGAGAACGACCACGTGCGGGCGGGTGTCGGCTGCGGTGCTCATGTGGGGGAGAACGGATCATCGGGAGTGGGGAATAGGCAAATCGCGCTACGTGCGGGAGCGGTCCGCGTAGGGTGCAGGGAGGGGGCTGTTGTGATCCCGGTGGGGCGCCATGCCCGGGCGGAGACTGCCGACTGGCGAAATTGCCGGTCGTCGGCATGGTGCCGGGCATGAAGTCCGGTGTGCTGCTGTTCGTGTGGGCCGGCGCTGCGGCGCTGGCGCTGTTGTCGGGTTGTACGACAGTCCCGGAGACGGGACGGCGGCAACTGATGTTGATCGACGCGTCGCAGGAGGCGCAGATGGGGCTGTCGGCCTTCGCCGACCTCAAGACCCAGCAGCCGATCTGCCAGGACCCGGTCGCGACCGAGCGGGTGCGCCGGATCGGGTTGCGCATCGCCCCGGCGGTCGGCCGCGACCTGCCCAACGCCGACTGGGAGTTCGTCGTGTTCGAGTCCGCGCAGGTGAACGCGTTCGCGCTGCCGGGCGGCAAGGTCGGCGTCTATACGGGGTTGTTGAATTTCGCGGACAGCGACGACGAGCTCGCCGCGGTGATGGGGCACGAGATCGCGCACGTGAGCGCCCGGCACGGGGCCGAGCGGGCGTCGCAGTCGCTCGGGGTGGCGGTGTTGGGCGCGGGGGTGGCGGTGGCGACGGAGGATTCGAAATACCGTGATGCGATCAACGCGGCCTTCGGGCTCGCGGCGACCGGCACCGTGCTGAAGTACTCGCGCGACCATGAGAGCGAGGCCGACCGCATCGGGCTGCTCTACATGGCCCGCGCCGGCTACGATCCGGCCGCGGCGGTCCGTTTCTGGCGCAAGATGGCGGCCCGGGAGAAGTCCGGCGTGCGGATGCCCGAGTGGCTTTCCACCCATCCCGCCGACGAGACGCGCATCGCGCGCCTCGAACGCTGGCTGCCCGAGATGGTGCCGATCTACGAGGCGCACCGCTGAACTGAACCTAAACAACGCAGTTGGGCACAGAGGGCACAGAGACAAAACAAGAGGGCACAGAGAGTTCGGAGAGAGTCTTGTGCACCGACGTGTGCACCCGCCAGGTGAGCGCTCCAAGTCGCGGCTCGGCTTTGCTGAGCGATTCTCTGTGCTCTCCCTCCGTCGCTCCTCCGCCTCCGTGACCTGTCCGAACTGCCGTTTATAGGCTGAATACGGTGGGCGCGGGCGCGCGGCGCCGGTGGAGGCCTTGGGTTGCGTGCGCTTGTGCCGTTGAGGATCCTCGTGAACGCCGAAGCCATGAATACGACCCATTCCCCGCTCGCGCGCCTGACCGAGGCCGAGCTCCCCGTCGCCTTGGATTTCCGCTACCGGATGATGGAGGAGTGCGGCATGGTGTCAGCGGTCACCTCAAACCAGCCACTCAGGGTCGAAATAGAACCAGCC
>ENA-UPSM01001715-UPSM01001715.1-activated-sludge-metagenome-genome-assembly--contig:-NODE-1715-length-28247-cov-17.112621_pt1 | contig 28247 bp, 18 predicted proteins | sample MGYA00238181_ERZ773283 | MGnify/ENA primary metagenome ERZ773283 (study PRJEB29023, sample SAMN05720199) | activated sludge metagenome | isolation source: Anaerobic digester | place: Japan...
TATATTCATAAGTGCCATGGCCTCCCTGCGGACTGCTGATCGTTATCGAACCATCGGCAGCGCTGAAACATGTGATATTCGTACTTGCAACGGTTGCACTCATAACCGGAGGCTCTGTTATATCCAAATCAGGGCCGAGTACTACCTCGCAGGTCGGCACTGCAGCATCTCTCATCTTTACAGTATAAGTGCCCGGTGCAAGATTGGTGAAGCTGCCTGAACCCTGCCATGTTTTTCCTGTAATCCAGTACTGGTAAGTTCCAAAGCCGCCGGAAGGAGATGAAATATTTATTGTACCGTTGTTTTCATTGAAGCATGTGATATCAGTCTTCGTAACTGTGGCTGTCATTTGTGGTGGACCTGTAAGCACTCTCGCCGGATCGAGAACTTTTACACATACCGTTGCAAGTGCATCTTTCATCATGACATTATAAGTTCCCGGATTAAGTCCGATAAAGTTCCCTGAACTTTGCCAGGAAACGCCGCCATCAATAGTATATTCGTACGAACCCGAACCTCCCGAAGGCGCTGAAATTGTTATTGTCCCTTCAGCAACACCAAAACAGTAAATATTTGTGCTTGTAAGGGTTGCATTAAGCGGATCGGGTTGTGTAATAGTAATGTTGTCAGAAGATTTACAACCTTTTGTATCGGTCACGACAACACTGTATATTCCGGCTTTGAGCCCGCCAATATCTTCTGTGTTCGCAGTGAATAAATCTGGACCTGTCCATGAATAGCCGAATGGACCGTTACCGGAAACAGTAAGATCTACTGCCCCGGTGTTATCGTTATAACATGTGAGGTTAGTGCCTACAAGAGTAAGCACCGGTGGAATATTGACCGTTATCACTGCTGAACCTGAAATTGCACCTGTACATCCATTCCCATCGGTAAGAGATACAAGTGTATATGTAGTGCTGTTAACCGGTGAAACATTTACAGTATAGACTGCTGTCGGGTGATTGTTCACTGTTACAGGTGTACTGCCGTCAGTATATGTGAAAGTATATGGTGCAGTGCCTGTAAATGTCATTGTAAGAGTTGTCTGACTGCCACGGCAAAGTTCCGTAGTGCCGCTAATGATGCCAGTTGGTTTGGGATAGTATGTTACTGTTGCAGAACCGGTTCCGATATTTGTGCATGTTGTTGCATCGGTTACATTCACTATTGTATAGTTACCTGCCTGGCTCACAACCAGGTTATATGGGTCGTCCGGAGTATTGACTGGTGATTGTGGCACACCGTTAAGAGCGTAAGTAAATGTATAAGGAGCAGTTCCGGTAAAGTCAACCGTCAGTGAAGCTGAACTTCCGTCACAGATAGTAGTGTTTCCGCTTATCTGAGCTGTGGGCAGAGGATTGACTGTCACCCCAAATGCATTATGGTTTGTGACACAACCTGCAGCATTGGTTTCCCTTACGAGAATTGTCCCGCCTACATTAGCAAACACAATCTGTATTGAGCTTGTGGAAGGATCTCCGATTATAGCTGCCCCTCCGGGTATTGTCCAGTTATAAATGGAACCTTCCCTGTGGGTCACGCTGTATGTATGTGTGCTGTTGGCACATACTACTGCATCTCCTGAAATATTTTCCGGAGTTGCAGGTACATAAACCTGCACCGGCAAAGTTGAAAAATCACCGTCGCATGAATACGAATTGGTTTCATAAACAGTTATATTGCCCGAACCTGCAGAACCTGCAGCACTGATGAGAATTGCATTTGTATTGAAGTCGAACGTCTTAGTTCCCACAGTCGGATCGACCGTCCAGTGGAATGTCGAACCCGCGGTTGGAGTCACGCTGTAAACAATATTTACATCACCCACGCATATCTTGTCGCGTCCTGATATCGGTTTCGGTATAGGTTCCGGATTGATTGTTATAATAACCTGCATCGGGTCTCCTGCACATCCGAATGAGCTTGTCGGAGTTATTGTATATGTTGCTGTTATGGGTGCAGTAGAATAGTTATAAATCTGATCATTTATATGTATTGTTCCGGCAGGATCGGCCGCAACGTTTATACCTGCGGTTCCCTGTGACGACATATCTGACAGTGACGGAGCAGGCCAGTTGAATACCGTTCCTGCAGGTGTGTTGGCAGGAGTAATAAATATTTCCTTACCGATAGCAATTCCCGAACATACTGTTTTAGTCTGTCCCGGCATAATTACAGGTTCCGGCCGGATTGTAATAACTACATCAACCGGATTGCCGAAACAGTCGGGATCGAGTATGGGTTGTACCCGGTAAGTGACATTCTTATCTACTCCCGTGGTGTTTGTATAAATATCGTTAGCAAGGTAGTTTGCATCGGCATCTGACTTAGGCACTGTTGCGTTACCTGCACCTGCAACAAGTCCTGCATCTTTTGTCACGCTAATTATGTTATAACGTGTAGGAGTTACACTTCCTGAGGCAACTTTAAGGACAAGTCCGATCGGCACGTCGCTGCACGAGAATTTATCGAGGCCGGGGTCGAGGACGGGCTGGGCGCCGACAGTTAAAACAACTGTAAAGTTATTCCCTGTACATCCACCCGGTGTACTGACTGGAGTAACAGTATAAGTAATTGTAACAAGCGATCCGGTAGTATTGGTATAAGTGTGGGATATAGGATCTGCTGAAGGTGTAGTTCTGTTTGACTCAGGTGGTACATTTACAGGATCAGATGAAGCAACTGTATAGGTAAACAGGCTGGTCAAACCATTGTTTCCATTAATGTTGGCCTGAAGGTTGTATGTAAACAGGTTACCACTGCATACGCTTACATTATCATTAGAACCAACCGGTTCAGGTTTAACCGTCACTGTAACATTGAACGGATCCCCAACACAACCATTCGTCCCTGTAGGTGTTACAGTGTAAACTACCGTCTGATCAATACCCGTTACATTAGTGAGTATGTCATTAATGGTATTACCGCTTTGCGGGTTGGTGCTCTCCCCACCAACATTCGCATTGTCAGCCGCTACCCAGCTGAACGTCGAAGCTTGACCGTTACCCGGTAATACATTGATGTTCTGCGTCTGTAAATTATAACTAAGCCCTACATCACTACATGTGGAGATCGAAACATTAGACCCCCGCGGCTCAGACTGCACTGGAACCGTAACGATGAAACTGTTACCGACGCAACCATTGGTACCAGTCGGCGTTACCGTATAAACAACATTCTGTGTAATACCTGAAATATTGTTTATTTTATCATTTATTTCATTAGCCGATTTTGGTGTGGTACTCTCCTCGGTTACCGATGGATTATCGGCTGCCACCCAGCTGAATGTCGAAGGTTGACTGTTGCCCGGTAACACGTTGATTACTGATGCCTGCAAATCATAATTGTTAGTAACATCACTGCATAATTGAGGCGCCGCAGCATTCCAACCTTTCGGTTCCGACTTAACCGTCACCGTAACCGTAAACGGATTACCTATACAACCATTCGTACCTGTCGGCGTTACCGTATATACTACCACCTGATCACTCCCCGTAACGTTATTGATTACATCTGTTATCGTATTACCACTCTGCGGTGTCGTACTCTCTCCTGTTACATTAGGATTAGGCGCCGCTACCCAGCTGAACGTCGAAGCCTGACTGTTACCCGGTGATACATTGATTACCGACGTCTGTAAATTATACCCTACTGAAACATCACTGCATGTATTAGTGCTGGCGTTCCAACCCAACGGCTCCGATTTAACAGTTACTGTTACCGTAAACGAATTACCTACGCAGCCATTCGTCCCTGTCGGTGTTACCGTGTATACTACCGTCTGATCTACTCCTGTTACATTGTTCAAAGCATCGTTTATCACATTTCCGCTCTGCGGCGTAGTACTCTCTCCGCCTACATTCGGATTCGAAGCTGCCACCCAGCTGAACGTCGAAAGCTGACTGTTACCCGGTGATACATTGATGTTCTGTGTCTGTAAATTATAACTCAACGCCACGTCACTGCAGGTCGTTAATGTGGCATTCCAACCCTTAGGCTCCGACCTGATGGTCGCTGTAACAGTAAACGGATTCCCAACGCACCCGTTCATTCCTGTCGGAGTTACCGTATATACCACATTCTGATCCGATCCAGATACATTATTGATATTGTCATTTATTATACCTCCGCTCTGCGGCGTGGTACTCTCTCCCGTTACATTAGGATTCGATGTCGCTACCCAGCTGAAATTGGATGCCTGCCCGTTACCCAGTGTATTTACATTATTCTGCAAATTGTAACTCAACGCTACATCACTACAACTGCTCGTAGTACCAGCTCCTCCTGTGGGCTCCGACTTAACTGTTACCGTAACAGTAAACGAATTACCTACGCATCCATTAGTACCGGTAGGAGTGACCGTGTATACTACCGTCTGATCACTCCCCGTAACGTTATTGATTACATCTGTTATCGTATTACCACTCTGCGGTGTCGTACTCTCTCCTGTTACATTAGGATTAGGCGCCGCTACCCAGCTGAACGTCGAAGCCTGACTGTTACCCGGTGATACATTGATTACCGACGTCTGTAAATTATACCCTACTGAAACATCACTGCATGTATTAGTGCTGGCGTTCCAACCCAACGGCTCCGATTTAACAGTTACTGTTACCGTAAACGAATTACCTACGCAGCCATTCGTCCCTGTCGGTGTTACCGTGTATACTACCGTCTGATCTACTCCTGTTACATTGTTCAAAGCATCGTTTATCACATTTCCGCTCTGTGGTGTCGTACTCTCTCCGCCTACATTCGGATTCGAAGCTGCCACCCATACAAACGTCGAGGGCTGACTGTTACCAAGCACATTTATATTCTGTGTCTGAATATTATAGTTAACCGCATTATCACTGCATATTGATTTTGTATCATTGACTCCTTTTGGTTCCGATTTTACCGTAACAGTTACATTTTCGGGAGTGCCCGAACATCCCTGGGTACTGACAGGTATAATTGTGTAAATAACATTGACATCTGCACCAGTGGTGTTTGTCCATGCATCATCTGCAATGACATTAGCAGGAAAACCGGAACCTATTGAAGGCGAACCTGCTGAAGCTGTTAGCCCTCCGTTGTTAATACTAGTAATTGTATATGTTATTCCTGAACAGTAGTTTGCATCAAGATTAGTTATACTGAGTGTAATACCAGTAGCTACATCACTGCAGGGGTTACTACTCAATGGTGAAAGGTCGGGCAAATCATTTATATCAAAAGTATGAACGGGCATCCATGGCCCTATGCCACAACCGTTTGAACCTGCCACTGATACTGTATATGTTCCTTTTGAGAGCCCTGTAAGACTTATATTAGCCTGACTTGTTGCCGTTGTAGCGTTGTTTGTTCCCGGAACCCATGAATAATCCCATATATATTGAGCTGCAGAAGGTACATCGGTTACGTCAATGTTCAAGGTACCGTTAAGACATACATCAGAAGGAGCTGATACTACTGTTGGCGCAATGGTTGGTGGCCCGGGATTGACAGTTACCGGATAAGGTGATGTTGTTTTGAAGCAGCCTGTTACAATTATCGTTTCAGTAACAGTTACTGTTCCGTTTCCAACAGTGGTCCATCTGATTGTCACACTATTGTTATTTGACGGACCGATAATGGTGCCTATATCTGTTGACCAGGAGTATGAATGTCCTGCAACTAAAGGAGTACTATACACAATGTCATCGTTCTGGCAAACGTTGTTAGTTCCTGAAATGACAGGCGTAGGGTTGGGATTTACTGTCCAAAAAACCGAGTTGCTTGGAGATGTGTTACACCCGTAGCCGGTGGCGGTACGGCGGCTCTGGACAATGTTTGTACCCGGGACAGCCGAGAAGCCTGGCAGGCTTGTGCCCCAGGAACTCCAGTTAACGCCATTGTCCGTACTGTATCTGTATTCATCCTGCACAGTTCCTGATCCGCCGCTTCCCGGCGTGGTAACCGTAACTGTCAGAGCAGTACCTTCACACACGGCAGCCACATCGGGTTGTTTCTGTATCACCGGAGCCACAGGCTGAGGAACAACATTCCATGATACTTCCTTTATGTCTGATTCACATCCGGGTCCTGAAGCATATCTTCGGCTTTGTATTTTATTTGATCCCGTTACTGCGCTAAAACCAGGTATCGTTGTACTCCATCCACTCCATGAAGTACCGCCATCCGTAGAGTATTGGTATTCATCTCTTGTTGTTCCGGTTCCGCCACTGCCCGGCGTGGTTATCGTAATTGTAAGGGTTATTCCTGCACATACCTCAGCAACACCTGGATTTTTTGCAATAACCGGTGCAACCGGGTCGGCAACTACCGTCCAGCTTACTTCTTTAATGTCCGATTCACAACCGGAACCAGATGCATAACGGCGGCTCTGGTAAAGGTTTGTTCCAACTACTGCTGTAACATCCGGATGTGAAGTACTCCAGCTGCTCCAGTTAATACCACCATCTGTCGAATAACGGTACTCGTCCCGAATTGTAGTTCCAGTGCCCCCACTGCCTGGAGTACTTATCGTTATATTGAGAGTTGCTCCTGCACAGACAACTGCATCTGTAGGATTTTTTACAATTGCCGGTGCAACAGGATCGGGAACTACTGTCCAGCTTACTTCTTTAATGTCCGATTCACAACCGGAGCCAGATGCATAACGGCGGCTTTGTACTATATTTATTCCAGCTACTGCGCTAAAAGCGGGTATCGTTGCACTCCATCCGCTCCATGAAGTACCGCCATCCGTAGAGTATTGGTATTCATCCCTTCTTGTTCCGGTTCCACCGCTGCCGGATGTTGTAACTGTTATTGTAAGTGTGGCACCGGCGCATACTATGGCATCACCGGGACTCTTTGCTATAACCGGTGCAACAGGGTCATTAACAACAGCCCAGCTTATACTGGGAGTAGTTGAAGCACAACCTGCGCCGGTGCTTGTCCGTCTGCTTTGAATATAGTTAGTGCCGGTAATTGCAGAAAAACTAGGCATCGTTATACCCCATGAGTGCCATGTTCCGTCATTATACCGGTATTCATCCTGACAAGTTCCCAGTCCTCCGCTACCGGGTGTAGTAACAGTTGCCGTGAGAGTTGCCCCGGCACAAACAGTCCCGTCAGTTGGAACTTTTGTAAGAGCCGGTGCTACAGGATCGTCAACGACTGTCCAACTGACTTCATTGATGTCTGATTCGCATCCTGATGCCGAAGCATATCTGCGGCTTTGAACCAGATTCGTTCCTTTCACTGCCGAAAAGCTCGGAGTGGTTGTACTCCAGCCGGTCCATGAAGATCCGCCATTGGTTGAATATCTATATTGATCCTGTATGGTTGTGCCTGCTCCACCGCTCCCTGCTGTTGTAACTGTAATTGTCAGTGTTGCACCCACACATACACTTGCATCTGACGGGTCTTTGGCAATGACAGGAGCAACCGGGTCCGCAACAACATTCCACGATACCTCATTAACAGGTGATGTATTACAACCGGGACCTGTTGCAGTACGTCGGCTTTGAACAAGATTTGTTCCGATTTCAGAAGTAAATGAAGGTATAGAAGTTGACCATGCGCTCCAGCTTGTACCTCCGTCTGTACTATATCTGTATTGGTCTGTAACTGTTCCAGTTCCTCCGCTACCCGAAGTAGCTTTTACAGTAAGAGTTGCTCCAGCACAAACAGTTGTCTCATTTGGAGATTTTGTAAGTACTGGTGCTACAGGTTGTGCATACAATGTAACATATAATTCCTGGGAAGGTGACTGGCACGTTGGTGTAGTTTTATATCTTAGTATTACGCTTACTGTCTGTGAGCCTGTTGTGGTACCGGCAGTAGCTGTAATCTGTTTTGTTCCCTGTCCTGAATTTATTGTCCATCCTGAAGGTACAGTCCATACATATTCTGTCTCGCCACCTATAGGCATTTTTGGTGGATTGGCAGCAACCGAATAAACCAGCCCTGTTGCCCCTGTACACATCCCTGTGGGACCTGTTATAGAGCCGGGACGTGTAAGCTCTTCCCTTATGGTGAACACAATCTGAGCTGTAGGACCTTCGCAACTGTTTGAAACACTGGTTTCTGCAGGATAGAAATAATAAATACCCGGCGTTGACTTACCGTGGGTATATGAAAGTCCTGTACCAAGTAAAGTCGTTTTTGCTGCATCGGAATACCAGTTTATCGTATTACCGACAGTATTTGGTGTTGCCGACACTGATGTCGGATAGGTGTCGAAGCAATATATCTGGGGAGAAGTCACTGTCGGCGCATCCGGCGCATCTATAATCTCGATGATAAACTGTGTATATTCATAGTTTAAAGCAGGATTTCCTTCGTAAGGATTGCATTTGTTCCAGTTTTTCAGGTAAACATAATACCTCTGACCAACAACGCTTGTTGCAGGAATGGTTATCACTTCGCTCAACAAACCTACTGAAGTCTGGCCAGGGTTCACCGGACCTTCGTATCCGTTTGAAAGGTTTGTAACGTGTGTACCTCCGACAATCACGTTGCCGGTTATAGTATTCATAACCGTGCCTGAAGGTGTTTCGCCATAAACCCATTGTAAGGTGCGGGGCTGGTCGTTGTCGTAATCGGCCGGATTAAGAGGTGGAGGAACACCCGGCGACTGACAGTTCCATGTGCTGTTGTCGCGCAGAGTGACATTATATTGTTGCCCCTCACAAAGGTAAAGTATGTTGGGAGTTCCCGTGGCATCGTCAACTATTTGGAGTACCCCGTCGCCATCGTCAGGAATATCACGGCCATGAACCACAAAAACATTTCTTCCCGAAAGGAATTCGTTACAAGGATTTTTCACAATCCATGTACCTTCATAAACACATTCTGAAACATTTGTAAAAGTGTGAGTCTGCAGTGGTGGAATATCGTCATCGGCCGTTGAAGTATATGACCATGTTGTCCCGTCACCCCAGTCAATATTCCAGGTAGTGCCTTTAAGCACTCCTGTCGGAAACGCTCCGAGATGAGCCGCCTGAAACACTCCGTTTGCTCCTGTGTTCACACATTCACCCTGGTTGCCGAAATAGGTAAAAAGCTGAACCTTTGGACAGGGAAGGGTGGAAAAAGTCTGACAAAAAACAGTACTAAAGGAGCCGGGTACTGCCTGATCTTCAGCTACAACTTCTATAGTATATTGGGTATTAGGTGAGAAATTCGCCAGTTCACCATATATCTGAGTTGAATAACTCCCGCTTGTATATGTTATTACATCATTAGAAACAACAGAACCATAAGGTAAAGTTCTTGTTGCTAACCATTTAACTTGTGCGGCAACTTGACATGCATAATTCCCTGGTATGACAAAATAGTATACATAGCTTGGACGATTAATACTGAAATCCAGTTTAACACTAATTGGTTGAGGGGTAATAGTCGGACCTGAAGTCCAAACCGGTTGTGCCAAAGAATTTAATATCGTTAAAAATGATATTGAAAATAAAAGAAGGAATTTTCTTGCTTTCATATTTATTTTATTTCTTTTTCCAGAAAATATTGATATTATTATAATAGATTCTATTATATAAAAAATCAAACAATATCAGTTTAAATCAAGACTATAAGATAAGGGAAAAAGGTTGCAAGGAGGCGGGAGGCGGCAGGCGGGAGGCGGGAGGCAGAGGGCGGTTGGCGATAGGCTGAGGGAGATAGGCGATAGTCAGAAGGCGGTAGGCTGTAGAATGTAGGCGATGGGCGATAGGCAATTGCACTGCACCTCACAAAAAATTACCTCCTTTTGAGCCTCCTACCCACAGCCTTCGGCCTACTGCCTATCATCCATGATTCTGCAATACAAGACGTTACAGAACGGGAAGACCGCCGTATCTAATCGGTAAGAGAATATTTTTCTTCTATCGGAAAAGTTTTAGAAATTTCAAAAATTTCCATAGCCGGTTTGCAGGCTTTCTGATATACAATCAAATCCCTGAAACTATTAATCTGACTCATTGTAATATTAAACTAATGATAATTATTAAATGTCCTTCTCACCTCTCATTTCTCATTACTCGCCCTCCGCCTACTGCCCACCGCCTGCTGCCTTCGGCCTGCTGCCTTTCTATACACCTAATTCCTGCCGTATATTTACTTTTGAAACCTCCATGTTTTAAAAATCACAAAAAAGGATGAAAATAATTTTAACCTGCCCCTCCCAGCCTCCCCAAATGGGGAGGAGTAATGAGGGGATGAATAATAAATCCCCCCAAATGGGGGGATATAGGGGGGCAGAAAGAGGATTTAGGGGGCAAAAAAGGAGGATTCAAGGAGCGAAAACTAAATAATATTCTTGTAATGAACAGATTTACTTATGTTTAACTAAAACTATATTCGAGTGAACTATATTCGAGTGAAACGTGTTAAATACCGATATAAATTAACAAGTTTTGTATCTTTGAAAAAATGAACAGGCATGACACAACAATTTCAATGTTTTTCGGAATAATTATAAGCTTTTATTATACGCCTGAAGAACATAATCCATAATGCGCGATTTCACTCTCCATACTTTTAAATTGCTTCTTTCAACCCTGCGGGAACATAATTACAAATTCCAGACGTTCGCTCATTTTCTTAGAAATCCAGCTTCCAGATCTGTTATCCTTCGCCATGACGTTGATGCCAGGAAAATGAATTCGCTTATTTGTGCACAACTGGAAAAAGAACTTGGAATAACAGGAACTTATTATTTCAGAATTATACCTGATAGTTTCGATGAGGAATTAATTAAACAAATTTATGCTCTCAGGCATGAGATCGGGTATCATTACGAAGACCTCGTCTTCGCAAGGCAAAAGGGATTGGCGCAGAGCTCAGGGCGCAGAGCACAGAGCGCAGAGCTCAGAGCACAGGGATCAGGGCGCAGGTTGAGGATCTATGCGACGAAATCCCGCAAAGCGGGAGCGCAGGACGATGTTATCGAAAATGAAATTGTTGATATGGGAATAGAATCATTTAAGAAGAATCTTGACAGACTAAGAAGAATCGTGCCGGTAGAGACGATTTGTATGCACGGTAGCCCTCTTAGCAGGTGGGATAACCGGTTGTTGTGGAAGTATTATGATTACAGGGATTTCGGTATCGAAGGAGAACCTTATTTCGATATAGACTTTGATAAAGTATTATACCTTACTGATACCGGACGAAGGTGGGACGGGGAGGCAGTATCAATCAGGGATAAGGCACAGGGCGCAGAGCACAGAGCGCAGAGCACAGAGCACAGAGCACAGAGCACAGGGCGCAGGTTCCACTCTACATTCGACATAATCGCTGCTACCGAAGAAAACAAACTGCCCGATCAGATCATGCTGACCATTCATCCGCAGAGGTGGAACGACCGGACAATTCCATGGATCAAAGAGCTGGTCTGGCAGAACACCAAGAATGTGGGGAAACGGATTATAAACGAATTCCGGTAACCGGTGTTGTGTGGCGACCGGTTAAGGTTATTTCAGGCTCTCTGTATCTGATCCAATGAACAGCTTACGCTCTGATATAAACATTTGTCAATATATTAATTCTTATTGAAATACTTATGTTCCTTCCCCGATCAACCATTTCCAGGCAGGGAGAAGGCGGATTTTGCATCCTTTCCGTTCAATCTCTCCTTCATCATCCCATGTAACAAGCAGTAAATTTTTACAGGCTAATTCTGAAGAGGCTTCTGTCAGAGCATCTATTTCGCGCTTCAAAGTTTTAGGATTTGTAATATCATAACATACCTGGATCATCTGATCCACAACATTTGCCGTACGGCAAATGAAATCCACTTCCCGCCCATTACGTGTATGGTAATAAAAAAGTTCCAGACCGGGTCTGTAATGTCGTCGCAACAATTCAATAAAGAAAACATTTTCCAATAACCTGCCGTGATCCGGCGAAATCTTAAAAGACCTGGCCCGAATAAAGCCATTGTCAATAATATAGAACTTACGGGTTGCCCTTTGTATGGTCTTTATTTTGTCAGAATATCTTGGCAGACTTATGAAAAGATAAGGTTCGGAGAGATATCCGGTAAATTGTTGTACTATTATATTTTTAACCATTAATTTAATTATATTGAACATATTTAGAATATTTTATTCAATAAATCAAATAAATTGAATGTACATTTTACATCTAAAAACAAAAAGGCCGATTACATAATCTGCCCTTTTGTTCTTTTGCTTCAGCTTTAATAAATTTCCACCTTCTCATCTCTCTCACCTCTCATCGCTTATATCTTCAATCCCTCAGTCTCCCCCTCGCCCTCTCGCCCTCTCGCCCTCTCGCCCTCTCGCTCACTCGCCTCTCATTTCTCACTACTCGCCTTCTGCCTGCTACCACCCCTATCCCCACAGCCACACCGGCCACATTGGCTACCATATCGAACACATTAAAAGCCCTCTGAGGCACCCATAGCTGGACAACCTCTGTAATTACAGCCATAAATATAATGAGCAAAATGAATTTCTTAAGAGGATTCGAAGAAAACAGGCTGAGGCCAAGTTTCATGCCTGCCAGGTAATACAAGCAGATCAGAAAATAAGCTGCAAAATGCAATAAAAAGTCGAGTCGTATCTTGAAGGCCCCGGGACCGATTTTTATTCTGTTAAGTTCCCCGGCAACAGGAATAAAAGCAACAATCAGCACCGCCACATAACCCGCCCAGAAAATAAACCTGTATAACCGCAACCGTAAATTCATAACGCCCTCATCAATCACCCATCAAATCAATCAGTCAATCAACCAATCAGTCAATCAATAATTATATACTCACCTTCTCATCTCTCACCTCTCATCGCTTACTACTCGCCTCTTGCCTTCTGCCTTTCATACTCCAATATCGCCCTTAAACACCTTTCCGCAGTATGTCCGTCCCATAATTCAGGGCGAAAAGGTTTTCGCGATTTGTTCAGTGCCTTATAGAATTCTTCCTTAATAAGGGTCAGATTATTTCCAACAAGAACGCATGTTCCTCCGTACTCCTGAAGGGTAACCGGACGTTCAGTATTGTTTCGCAAAGTGAGACAGGGTGTTCCTATCACCGTACACTCTTCCTGTAACCCACCGCTGTCCGTTAAAACAATTTTTGCCTCCATATTCATTTTCAGCATTTCCAGATATCCAAGTGGATTAAGAAGTATTATCTTAGGGTGACCCGATAGTCTATTATAAAGTCTGAAATCAATTAGTCGTTTCTTTGTCCGCGGGTGAACTGGCCATAGTATAGTTATTTCTTCTGCAGCTTCTTTAATCAAAAAATTAACAATCGGCTCAAGAATTTCTTTACTATCAACATTTGAAGGACGATGAAGAGTCAGGAGAGCGAATTTATCGGGCACAGGGCTCAGAGCACAGAGCGAAGATGAATTGTCAATGAGGTTACGGGTTATGATTTCGTTAATGTTAAGGCATGCAGCTTTATTAATGTTTAACCCGAGAGTGTCAATCATAATATTGCCAACAAATTTGATTTGATTATCGGGAATGCCTTCTCTCCTGAGATTTTCGTATGAAATATGGTCGGGTGTTAATAATAAGTCTGATATCCTGTCCGTTACAATTCTGTTAATTTCTTCCGGCATTGACATATCTCCTGAGCGTAATCCGGCTTCTATATGACAGCACTTTATATTTTCTTTTTTAGTAGTTACCGAACAGGATAGAGTGGCATTTACATCGCCAACCACTACAACCCAATCCGGCTTTTCATTATGCAAAATCTTTTCAAATTCTATCATCGTTTTCCCTACTTGTTCGGAGTGAGAGCCGGAACCCACCTTAAGATAAATATCAGGTTCAGGTATTTCAAGTTCCTTGAAAAAATATTCCGACATACAATCGTCGTAGTGCTGACCTGTATGAACAAGAATATGATCTATTGCTTGTTTTTTATTGGTTGAAAGTTTATTGTTAAATAATACTATCTCTTTCACAAACGGAGCTATTTTAATAAAATTCGGCCGGGCCCCGACCACGCTAATGATTTTAAGCATATAGTAGATTTTACAAATTAATCTATGTGGCAGATATTTGATAATTAAAATCTGAACCTTAAGGGATAGTCATTATTGTTATTCATAATCTCAACAGAAGATGGATAATTTTCTATAAACCACAACCAGAAGGCTGTTACATCAATTTTTTCCTGAAGCATAATATCTCGCCTTTTATGCCATTCTTGTTTAAGATCAGGCATATTCAGTAATTCCATAATCTTCTTAATCATCTTATTAAATTCTTCCGTTTGAAAAGCAAAAGTAAGTCCATATTTTTCCTCCTGTTCTTGTAAACATGATATTCTTCCGGCAAAAGAATTACAACGTAAAGCAGGAACTCCAAGCATAGCAGCTTCCGAAGTCATTGTTTGACTATCACTTAGAAACATAGTCGAATATGCCATTAATGAATGAATCTTTTCAGGAGATATTTGTAACTGATAAGGCTGAAGTTCTTTTTCAATTTCTCTTTCCGTTGTAATAAATATTTTACCATACTGACTTAATAAATTTATTAGAATTTTTTTCTGACTAAGAGATAACCCCTGTACTCCAATATCGTGGTGGGCTTTGAAACTATTGAATCGCATAATAAAAAAAGGCTCATCTTTTTTAATCCCCATTCCCTCAAGAACTCCCGGATCAGGTGTAAAACGAGCAGGATGAAGATAAGCCAGTTCATGATAACCAGGGTAAAAAATTGTATCCCTTCTTGCTCTTTTCCCTTTTAATGCTTCAGGTGATAGCAAAGTATCAGCGTACGGATTTACATACTTTGTAATTATCGGCTGAACATCATCATCATCGTCATCAAATACTATTGATTTAATTTTTGTAATCCTTGAAATATTAACAACTGATACAGATGTGCCAATCGCCAGATTAATTCTTTTGGAAATGCAAATAAACAAGATGATGGTATCATATAAAACTTGTTTAAATATTTTCCCTAAAAGAGTATCGGATTTTTTAGGAAGAACATAATAAGTAAAACCATAATACTCAAGTAATTTTTTTGCAACAGGGATATCCTTCACAGTCCAATATACTTTATGATTTTTTTTCTCCAGTTCCTTAGCCAGGTTCCTGTAATAATGAACATGAGCAGGATGGCCAATATCAATAAGAATATTCATTTACCAATATGAGATAACAGATTTAATCCTGATTCCCCTATCTTGTATAAAAATGGATCACATATTTTAATAAACCTTCCAAACTCAATTAGTTCGCCTCCAAATCTTGATTTGAAATCCCTCACACCATAACTTTCATCCGGCTTCCCTGCTCCCATAAAATCAAAAACCGGAATTTTATTCCGGCTTGCGTATTCTATTGCAGCCCAGGTTGCAATAACACTCGGGTATTGTGCTTTATATTCATCATCGAGACCACAGACATAAAACTCATAAATTGCTCTTTCTTTAAGTATTGGACACATAATGCCTCCAATAATTTCATTTAAATACCATACAAGGAGATATTTGCCAATGTTACTGTAAAAAAAATTAATAAAAAAACTTAGAGGTAATAAAGGTTTATGTATTTTATTCTTATATAATCCCGAAAGAATATTATAAAAAACCTTTACTTCTTCAACACTTCCAGCTTCTTTCCATGACACGCCGCTGCTTTGGGCTTTCTTAATCTGCCTCATACGTGAATTGCTCATTTTTGTAGTGAGGTCTTCCGGATTATCAGTTGATAAATGAAAATTCAAATATGGGATATATTTAAATCCAATTTTCATGAATATATCCTTATGCTTACTGTAATCCGATAAATTCCTGGTTTCAGTATAAATAGACTGATTTTTTGTAATTGTCAAAATAGTTTTGAGCAGTAAATCCAGAGCATCAGGGTATGCATCTTCAATCAAAGGCCCTCCGTAAATTATGCTTCGTCTTGAAAAAAATGATTTGAGGCCTGGTCCTTTCTGAAAAGTTATTACTACCAGTGAAAGAATTTTATGTTCCTCGCAGACGGCAATCGCCTGAGCCGATAAACCAGGAACAGAATTAAATAATTTATAGAACTCATACGATTGAAAAGGTGTTGCATGGGAATTTTGTTCCAAAAATTCTTCCCATGCATCAACTGGTATTTCATCGTTGTAGAAAATATTCATAAACCTTTAAATTTTCTGTGTAAATCTGTGACTAATTTGTGTGAATCTGTGCTTTAAGAAGAATAAACCACAGATAGCACAGATTTTATCTTTCACAGATTCTCACAGATTATTTTTGTGTTAATCTGTGCTTAATCTGTGTGAATCTGTGGTTAAAAAAATAAACAACTGATTTTATAAAACATATCTTTTTATTCCTGTTTTTAAGTCCTTTACATTGAAATTGATTAATAATCCCAATTTGACTCCGGAAAGTTTCATATAGGTTAATATCTGAGCTGTATGAACATCATTCAGAGCCTCCACACTTTTTAATTCAATAATAACTTCGTCGTTAACAATAATATCAATTCTGTATCCAAGGTCGAGCTTTATCTCTTCATAAACAACAGGAAGTCCTTTTTCTGATTCGACTTTGTAATTAAGTTTTCTTATTTCATAAACCATACAGGCTTTATAGGTCGATTCGAGCAACCCCGGACCAAGTGCGGAATGAACCTTATATGCACAGCCAATAATGTCGTAACTTATTTTATTTAAATGTTCCATAAATATTATTATTATCTGTGTGAATCTGTGCTTAATCTGTGTAAATCTGTGGTTAAAGAAAAAGAAACCACAGATAGCACAGATTTTATCTTTCACAGATTTTCACAGATTTTTCTGTGTTAATCTGTGCTTAATCTGTGTGAATCTGTGGTTAAAGAAAAATAAACCACAGATAGCACAGATTATTTTTTCACAGATTTTCACAGATTATTTTTGTGTGAATCTGTGCCTAATCCGTGTGAATCTGTGGTTAAAAAGAAGAAGAAACCACAGATAACACAAATTAATTTTACAGATTGCCACAGATTGTTTCATTAAAAAATTCTCTGTGCCACATCTCCAGATGAATCCACTTCCAGATTTCTTTTGAAATATCTATCTTCCTATTGCAATGCGCTTTGTAAAGCTTTAATGCTTTCTCGCTATTTATAAGGCAATTCGTCAAATAATTGCCCGGCATAAGAACTTCTTCAATTAACATATTGAATTTAGGCGTTCTGAACCATTCATCCTCAGGAGTCTCAAAACCAATTTTATCCTTACGCATTCTTATTTTCTCAGGTACAACACCCTTCATTGCTTCCCTGAGAATATTTTTTGTCATCCCCTTATAAATAATATTCCTCCAGTCCGAAGCAATAGTCTTTTCCACAAGCCTGTGATCAAGGAAAGGAACGCGTGCTTCAAGCGAAAACCACATGGAATTGCGATCCTCCCATTTCAGAAGATGTTCCAGCTTGTATTCAAAATGGTCCAGAAGAGCATCCTGAATACTTCCTGAATCATATAACGTTCCTGAAACATTATTACTTCCACTGTAATTATTAATAAAATCCCTGTTTATATATCCTTTTTCATTTACCCTTGCAACAGTTCTCAGCTTTTCCGGAAGCATAAAATACGCGAAAGTCTTTAAGCCGTAAAGAGAACGATGGTTTTTGAAGTAGAAATTTATCTCAGATAAAAAGTCATTCAATTTGAAATGTTTAAATAAATCCTTAAACAAATACCCGAAAAAATAATGATAACCTGCAAGAATTTCATCAGCCCCCTGTCCGTCGAGAGTAACCACTACATTGTCTTTTGCCAGTTCCATTACTTTGAATTGTGCATAAGGAGAAGTTTACGGAACAGGCTCACCATGGGCTTTAACAAAACTTCCTAAATCAGCCGCTAATGAACCGGCAACAGGTGTTATATAATACATATTTTTCAGTAGCCCGGAAAACTCATTAATGTATTCGCTTTCATCTCCTGTGATACCTTCATTATAAACTGCCGAGAATGTATTCAGATCTTTTTTATTGTAATCATTTAATAACAGAGATACGATACTTGAAGAATCCAATCCTCCGCTCAGGCATACACCAACCGGGACATCACTCCGCAGCCGTAAACCAATGGCATCGGATAAAAGAGAGCGAAATTCATCAGGACTTTTAAATCCCTGCGATTCCCTCACTTTGTATCTTAAACTATACCATTGTCTTATATTAATTGTATTCTTCCCATATTATTTGCCCCCTTAATCCCCCCAAGTGGGGGGAAACACTTAAGGTCAATTTCCATCAGGCAACCATGCTGAAGTTTCTTTATATCTTTAAAGAAAGTGGCTTCTGTCTGGTCGGTACGGTTAAATACAAGGTAATCGAATACTGCCTGATTGTCAGGCTGGATATTATGATTCAATATATATAAAATCGGAGGTATTTCGGAAGCAAGTGAAATTATTCCGCAGATGCCGCACATTTAATCATACTCTACTTGTTAGTAATATATTAAATTTTAAAAGATTACATTTAAATAATTGTATAATATATATTTTCCAAATCAATTTCTTTATTTTTTAAATCCAGATTAGTTAGTGCATATTCCTGTCCTGCCTTGCCCAGTTTTTCACGAAGGTATTGTGAATCTGCCATTTTAATAATTGCCTCAGATAATGCGTTAATATCCCACTCTTTAACAAGCAAACCTGTTATTTCATTTTCAATTATATAAGGTATCCCTGCATGATAAGTTGAAATAACCGGTAAGCCGGCAGCCATAGCTTCAATAATAGCACCGGGTATTCCTTCTTTATCACCATTTTTGTCAGTTACGCTTGGATGAACGAATACGTCATGCGAGTTAAAATATTCTATATGTTCTTGAGAACCATAAATAACAGGACCAATTAGTTCCACAATTTCTTCAAGATTATTTTTTTTAATAAAACCGGAAATCTCTTCAAAAAGAGGCCCCTTGCCTATTATTGTTAATCTGATATTGTTGTTTTTTTCATAAGCCTTTACAAATGATTTTAAAAGAAATTTATGGCCTTTTTTAGGCACTAGTCCTGAAATAATTAGAAATTTGATTAGGTTGTCAACATTATAATATTTATGAATGCTTTTGAATTTGTGAACATCTACTCCATGATATTGTAATATTATTTTATTTTCATGACAACCTAATTCAATTAAATCCCTTTTCATATCCGGGCTCATGGCAAGAACCTTGAAAACGAATCTGAAAACCCTTTTCTTAAGCCAAAAATTACCTAAACCAAATGTTCTTTTTGGAAAACCAGAACAATCATAACCATAAAAAGATACAACAGAAGGCAATTTGGTGACTTTAAGCAAAGGAACATAAATTCCTGCATCGCTTCCATAATGAAAATGCAAAATATTTATTTCGTTTTTATTTATATAATTTAATAAAACCTTCGATTGCCGTTTAGATATTCTTTTAAAAAGAAAAAAACAAAGCCTGTCAGGAAAAGTTTCCGAATCCGATAAATCCAATAAATTAAGGTTATCTTCATTAATTTCAACAAATCCGCTGCTGTTCTTACTATTATTGAATCTGAAGACAACAAAGGGTTCAAAATCAATATGATTTAATATCTGATTTTGAATAAATGATGATTTTAACTGTGATTTTTTTCTTATTAAATGTAAAACTCTGTATTTCATTCGAAAAGCACATTAAAAAAGCTTTAATTGAGGCTATATGCCTGTATGTCAAAAATCTGTCCGGATTTTTACTGTAAGGTAATTGATTACTAAAATATCTTTCAAAAAAAGAATATAACCGGTTGTTTTGAATTTGAGATATTTTTTAGAGAGTTTATTTCGACCATATTTCAGTTTTGAAAGTGTCATTTCCATTCATTTTTCTCATACATTTTTTTGCTTAAAAAACTCCTTTGCTTATTTTTATTAAATTTAAGTGAAATTGCAAAAACAGGTAAGCCAGACAATAACATATATTCATGTTTCTAACCATATTGCGATACTTAAAAGATGATTGAAATTTTCATTATATTTTAAAGTATTATAATCATGAATCCTTTTATTGATTTCATAAATATTAAAAATGTCTTCGTTCTTAATATTTATTTTATTAACCCACTCTTTGAAGAATATATTACACCATTCCGGACTTGTAAAATCTGGCTTCATATTTTGAATTTTTTTATTTCTTTTATAAAAAATATAAGGAATAAAAATCTTTCGCCAGTCTAAATTATAATTCGGGGGATAACCTCTGTCAAGAGGTATTTCACCAATTTTAGAGAAGGAATTTTTGATTAAAGCCGATTGCAGTTTTCTGTTGTTCTTCCTGAACCAAGGTGAATTTTTAAAAGCATTACGGTAAATATTGATATAATCTGTTGAAAATAAATAATTGATTATATCAAAATCATAAAACGTAGTCAGATTTTCACAATAATACCTTTCCAGGTGCATTTGAGTGCCATAAAAGCGTTGAAAACCAAGATTCATCAAATCTTTTAAATAATACATCCATGGAAATTGCTGATTTTTCCAGATTTTTACAATATTTTTTCTAATATCAATGTTTTCCACAATTTTTTCTAAAATTTTATTTTTTTCTAAAAAATCCCGGTTGAAACAATCGTTAAAAGCCTCTTCTAACAAAACTTCTTTAATGTTAAGTCTTTTATCATCATATATCCACTCAAAATAAAGATTATTAATGTAATCTTTTTTTAGATGCACAGCACCAAATATTTCACCACCAATAAGTCCTGTAATATTATAACTCGAATATTCTGCAATTTGTTTTAATGCAAAAACATAATTAGCCCTTTCGAAATTGGAAATTCCATCAGAAAAAAATATGCAATCGAGAGCATTTTCAATATATTCTTTTTCAAACTCGTCATCAAGATAAACTGGAAAATAATTCAAACCAAGTTTTTCTGAAATATGCTTTGGAATACTTGTATTTTCTCCTCCATTTTTCCCAAAACTATACGCCCTGAAAGTCCTGTTGTTTTTTAACAGTACGGCAACATTTGTCCTGCCATCGAAGCCACCAGTTAAGGAAACATTATTCTTTTCAGATACATTGGCACGCTGTATTACTGATTTTTGAAACAATTCAATAAATAGTTTTTGATTAAATGAATTTAATCCATTATCGTTATTGAAAAGTTCCTCGATGCCGAAATATACTTCATTCAACAATTCGGAATCAGTATATTCCAGAAGACCTCCCTGTTCCAACGTCCATACATTCTTAATATATGTCTCATTACTTATTGGATATGTGAACAATATCTTTTCCAGAACTGCAGTATAATTATATTCGAACGGGATTCTTTTAAAATCATTTAAATTCGATGAAATATAAAAATATTGCTGTTCTTTTTTGTAATATAAATATTTCAATCCTAATTGATCTTTTGCAATAAAAAACGAATTATTATTTTTATTATAAATTAATATTATAAAATTTCCTTTTAATTCTTTTAAAATTCCTTTCCCTTTTAACAGATACATCCTGAGAATATCCTCGGCAGACAAAGGCATTAGGTTTTCTGAATATTTTAAGATATGAAAAACTTTACCCGAGATTAATATCAAATAATTCTTATCTTCTTTAAAATCATCTTTCCCATTTTTATACTTTAAGCCATTAATGCTTACGTGTTTGTCAGTGAACACAAAAATATCATGCAAAAAAGGATCATAACCATGCCTTAGTTGAGGTTGAACTAAAAAATTTGATTTTTTATCATTCGTAAGACTTATTTCAAACATTTGCCGAAAATTTTAATGCTTTTAATATAAAATCTTTCTGAATATCATTTACAAAAAGATTAATATTCCCGGCAATATGAGGAGTGATTATCACATTATCTAAATTATAAAATTTATTACTTGAAGATAATGGTTCGTGGGAAAATACATCGAGTACGGCCCCCTTAATCACTTTGTTTATAAGAGCTATAAAAAGATCCTTTTCTTTAATAATATCGCCCCGACTAATATTTATAAGATAAGAAGAAGAACCAAGACATTCTAATTCCTTTAATCCAATTAAATTTTTCGTTTCAGATGTTAATGGCAGTGCTACTATTAATACATCAATTAATTCAAGAAATGTTTTCAAATCATATACATTAAACCATTTATCAATAAAGTTCAGATTACCAGTAATGCATTTGTCGCAACCTGCAACAAAACATCCCATCTTTTTAAAATATGCAGCTATTGCCTTACCAATATTCCCCACACCCAGAATTCCAATTTTAAATTTAGAAACGGGGATAAAGGAATCTCCAATTAGCAATTCCTGATCCCATTTTTTTTTACGCTGATCGTAAAATGCGAACTGCAAATTTCTCGATAACAATATCAGCATTGCAACACAATATTCTGCAATTGCTATAGAAGGAGAAAATGCCGGAGGTTTTTCAATTTTAAAGTTATCGGGTATATTTTCTTCTTGAAGGAAATCCAGCCCCAATAAAGGAAAATACAACATTTTAGGCTTTATATCTTTTATTCTTATCTTCGAATTATAACTAAATAAAAAACATATATCAGCATCAGGTAAATGTTTATAAATTTCAAATTTATTCTTACAAAAAACAATGTTCCATTTCCGGAACTCATTTTCATCAATGCCTGAAAGAGCTTTCTCCCATTCGTTTTTACTAAAATAATTATTTACAGAAATAAGAATTTTCTGTCCCGGTTTGTTACTCCATTTTTTTCTTATTAAAACAAGTATAATTCTGAAAACAAATTTTTTTAAATAACTAACTAACTCGCCCATGCAGTCTTTTATAAATAAATAAAGGTGCCTTTACCAATTTCCATCCAAATCCTGTTTCATAAAAAACAGGAACAGGATCATCCCATGTAAAATCATGATATACCTTCTCTCCTTTCAAGGATTTCCGCCATTCAGAGAATGTCAGAATACCTTCTCTCCTGTATTTTAAAAAGGAATCGAAATCCATATAACTATTCACCCATTTGACTCCTTTTTTAAAATCTTTTATACCTGCAACTGATTCATGTAACAGATCGAGATAATTCAGGTATGGGAAATTCATACCGCAGGCAGTGGAAAGGTAGTTTTGCTGCCAGTAACGCGGATTTATCTCGATCAGTTTAAGCCTGCCATCCCTGTTGTCATACTTGAACTCGGCTGAACCAATGCCAGTAAAACCAATACCTGAAAACAACTTCCGTCCGATTTGTATCAATTCAGGTTTATGTATGCTTTCTACCACAGCGCCTACTCCAAAATGAACAGGGTTCTGGCGAATTTTCTGCAAAGTAAACTCAGCCAGTATCTCTCCCGATAAAGATGTATAACTGCAATATTTAAAATGGTTAGTGTCCGGGCCTTCTATTACTTCCTGTAAAATTACCGGTACATTCTTACTGACAATATTACTTACTTTTTCACGCAATTCCTGAAAATCCTTTACCGGAAATCCTTTAATGCTTCCATGGATCTCCGTCCTCCATGAATTTACTTCCTGCCCTTTAATAAAACAAGGGAAATTGATGTTTTGCGGTATCTTTTCAATGTCAGAAATATTTCTAATAAGCCATGTGGCCGGCAAATCTATACCGGCTTCCTTTGCAAGCTCATATTGACTGTATTTATTAATGATTTGCTCGAGAAGAGAATGACTTACCAGATTGAAAAGAAAATAATCACTTAAAATAGCCCTGTTCCTCGAAAAAGCTACCAGAAAATCGTCCGATGTAAAAAAAACCGGACATTTATGCCCGAGTCCCTTGAAATTCATATCAATCCACTCGATGAATTCCTTTTCCTGTTTAAGAGGATGCGGACATAACATTGGTTTGACATATCTCGAATACCATGCAATATCTTTTTTGAAATCAACTCCGATAACTTTGATTCCCTTTTGTCCAAGGCTTCGTATAACGCCCAGTCCGGTCTCAAACAAACCAAAAACAACTGCCTCCATTAATAATTGTACTTTCAAAAAATATCATTAACCAAACGAATATTGTTTAATAATATAATCTGTGTTAATCTGTGTATATTAATTTATGCTATCTGTGGTTTCTTTTTCTTTAACCACAGATTCACACAGATTGGGCACAGATTCACACAAAAAAATCTGTGGCCGTCTGTGAAGAATAATCTGTGCTATCTGTGGTTAATATTTTTTCGTATTTTCCAGCCATTCTACATAATTACCATGAGTTGTCACCCATATTTTATCTTCGTTCTCTTTTAAAAACCTGAATACTTCCGGTAATATTTTTTCCACCACCACTGTATCGAAAGAAGGATGAAACCAAAAAACACAAACAGTATTCGATTCTATTGCCCTCTTTATTATCGTGATATATCTATAAATGTGATAATCTACCGACCATTCCTTACGATAAACAAGTTCTGCAGTTTGTTCGAATTCCCAGAGGCCGTTTTCATGTTTTATCGGATATCCTAAAACATTCCTGTAATCTGTCCTGAAGTTATTGAAACCCTCCTGTACAAGAATATCCAGATTGCCTATTGTATGTCCTGGATGAACAAACGATTTAAGATCTATCCCCCACTGAGAAGCAAGACTCTTGCACAATTGGAGTTCAGCTTTCATTAACTCAGGCGGACAAATATTATCCCGGCAATCAATATGTGAAAATGTATGGCATGCAATTTCATGTTTTACTTTCGAATTAATTATCTGACTGATAATATCCGGTGCATACCATTCCGGTGCTTCCCTATAGTTTGAACATGGGTCAAACTCAAACCAGTCTTCTCCCATAAAATCCCAATATGTTCCATAATATTTTCTAACTTTAGGAATCTCTTTATGTATAATGCCATTTTCTTTTTTACATTTCCTTAGAAATAGATGACCTACTGTTGCCCAGGTAAGAGGTATCTGATAATGGTCACAAATTTCTAATATCATATTTATATTTATCCTTTCTCTGTTTGCTTTTATAAGAGCAATTTTTAAAGCATCTTCCTTATTTTTCTTACTATAACGCGAAGCCCATGCCATCTCGAAATCAGCAGATATAAGAATTACAGTCTTAAATCCTGAAGGAATATATATTTTAGAATCTCTATTTCTTTCAATAAAAGGATTATGCCTGAGGTAAAAATTCAATTTACTCAATATTGGTCTTATATTAGACTTCATCATTATAAACCATGGCTAACTTTTTAACATAATTATCAATCGAAAATTCTCTTATTGCATAATCTCTTGCAATTTTTGTTTCATTCAAATCAATTTCATGTTTTATATATTTCCTGATAATTTCTGCAAGTCGTAAATAATTTCCAACAGGAAATAATGGGAAATATTTACCGTTGTTTGATAACTCAATCATTGCAGGTATTTCCGAGGCAATAACGGGTTTCTGGCAATATAAAGCTTCAAGTGCAGCTATGCCAAAAGTTTCAGTTTTTGAGCTTAAAACCATTAAATCAAATAAAGGAATTAGTTCATTTGCATTTGGAATTTGTCCGGTAAAAAATACATTTCTATTTATTTCTAAATTAGTAAATAAATCTTTTGTTTGCTGAGCATAACCGGAAACTTCCCCAATAAATACAAGTTTTAAGTTTTTAAATTCTGAAAGTAAAATCTTAAATGCCTTACCCAGAGTTAACTGATCTTTTTCCTTAACAAAATTACCAATCATGCCAATAATAAAATCATTTTCTGAATAATTGATTTTTTTCCTAAATAATTCTATATCCTTCGTACTTAATTCATTGGTAATAGAAACTACATTATATATTGTTACAATCTTTCTTTCTAAGAATCCATTTTCAATTAAATAATTGCTTAATGAATTACTGACTGCAATTACTTTACTAACAAAAAGATTACAAATAATTCGTTCAATTATGAACCAGACAGATTTTGAAGACTCGAACGAATGTATATGATGAACTAATTTAACTGATGGTCGAATAATTTTCAAAAAAATAGCATAAAAAAGCTCAATTTCCTGATGAGTATGAATAATATCAACTTTCTCTTTTTTAATAATATTTAAAAGTTTAATAATTAAGATAAAATCAATTTTCTTTCTTTTAAACAAAAAAACTTTATTTGGTCCTTTTTTTAAAAAATTCATCATCGTTCCTGGTTTCATCAAGACCAAAATCATCTTATATGATTCACACGGTTGATTGAATAGCCTAACAATTATATTTTCTGTTCCACCCGGATTAAAACAAGAGCGAAGATGAAGTACTACATTCATTAATTATTCTTTCCTAATTAACAATTCCAAAATTCTCTGCGCATTAATTTCATTATTATAATTTTTTTCGATATGATTTCTGAGCTCTTCTGTTATCCCTTTTCTTTCCGATTCATTTTTCAGATAATATTCAGCCATTGAAGAAGCTTTAGTATAATCATCCAATAACGGCAATTTCGCATAGCATCCTTTAAAAAGTTTCTCTTCCACATCTCTTCTGTATTCAATAAGCGGCAATGCGCCAGAGCCAAGCGCTTCCAATAAACGAAAATGGAATCCGAAAACTATCCCGGGATTTCCGTCAACAGGAATCAATTTCGTATTGTTGTACAATTTATTCAAGGACTGAGTAGGAATATATTTGCTTTCTTTATAATGTTCTTCAAGTTCAGGGAAAAAGCTGAACCATCGTTTCCACATCGAATTACCATACAATTTGAAATTAAACGAAATAAACTGGTTCATTAATAAGGCTTTCTTATAACCCCATGAATCTACATAACATGTTCCCACATAAAGAATATCGGTTATTGTATCTGAGGGAATCAGGTTTGAGTAATTCAAAACATTATATGATCCCTTATCAATACCCGGACAAAAGAAAAAAGTATTTTTTATTCCAATGGTATTAAGTTGTTCAAGCCAGAATGTATCAGGGGAAAGAATAAGGTCAGCATTATTAAGGCAAGGGAGAAAAAAATTATTCAAAGAAGTATAAAAAGGGCTGTCACCCATAAAAAAGATAAGTATTGCTCTTTTTTTTATTTCCAAACAGGTTTCAGGAAGAAGAAACTCACTGTTATAAACCATTATGAAATCAGGATTATACATATTTATTTCACTCAAAATGATTCTATTTACCTTCTGTAAAAAATATTTCTCCCAGGCATTTCTTATTTTGTAAGGAAAACGATATATCTGTGAATGAATTTTTAAGTCATAGTTGTTAATATCTTCCCGTACATCATAACCTTTACATTCTTCGGATAAGACGGATAATATTGCAAGCAATGAATTATACAATGAATATTTACCTGGACAAAGTAATAATGCTCTCTGAAACGACTTAGCCATATATTGATTTTTTTGATTCTGAATAGACCAGTGCACCGAAACTGAAAAATATCGCCTGTGGAATAATCTGATCAGGTATGCCCAGATAGTGAAAATGCTGACCACTGGTCGAGTGTATAAAAAACCAGCCGATTAAAAAAATAATAAATACCGGCATACTATTTCTGAAAAGATAAATTTTGTTTCCGAATATATGCATTTCTATTAGTTTGAAAGAAAAATATATCAGAAAACCAATTAACAATATAAATCCTATAACGCCTGAATTCAATAGAATTGTTTGATTTCCAACATGACCGTCGCTATATTTTCTGGAAATATCGGAGAAACCCCATCCAAAAACAGGATTCTGCTTAAATACATTCATTACTCTCGGACTTCGTCTGCTTAGTCTTGATAATGTACCCCCTGCTGTTATATCACCTTCTGCAAGTTCCTTAAGAGTTCCAACCCGGCTTGTTGCAAAAGTTATCTGTTCTCTTAGAATATTACTCGAAAAAGCTATTGAAATAACGATTAAAAAAAATATCGAAAACTGTGCAATGTTTTTTATCCTTATTCCGGGAATAAATAAAAAAGAAAAAATTATTATAAAACTAAAACTTATTATCCAGCCTCTTGTGGCAGAAATGTAAGCCATACCATAAGCTGAAAGAATCAAAATATATAGATAAATTTTACTGAAATAGTCAGAACCTTTTTCAGACAGGAAAAAAAGAGCACCAAACAAGCCCATCAATGTTACTCCAATATTAAAAAATCCACGGTATCCTCCTGCTTCAGAAGCTTGATCTGGCGTTAATTCTGTAATTTTTGCAGGCAACAAACCTGTAAATAAAACAAACAATTGAGTTAAAAAAGCACAAATAAGGATAACGAATATAAAACCAAATAATCTTTTGAATGATTCGTAGTCAGAAAATAATCTTGGCAATGTATAAAAAAGCAAAAAAGGAAGTGTAAGTTTGATAATTCTGAAATAATCTC
>ENA-UPSM01001721-UPSM01001721.1-activated-sludge-metagenome-genome-assembly--contig:-NODE-1721-length-28185-cov-7.607074_pt1 | contig 28185 bp, 22 predicted proteins | sample MGYA00238181_ERZ773283 | MGnify/ENA primary metagenome ERZ773283 (study PRJEB29023, sample SAMN05720199) | activated sludge metagenome | isolation source: Anaerobic digester | place: Japan...
GCCTCGTCGATCCAGCGCATGACGATGCCGCCGTGGACCTTGCCGCCCCAGTTGACGTCGGTCGGTGCCGCGAGGAACCGCAGCACGACGCGAGGCGCCGACCCGGCATCGGTGTACTGCTCCCTCGCCATCGCCGCCTCGACCTCCCGGCGCAACGCGACGCGGTTCATCGCCCACTGCTGCTCGAGCTCTTCGCCGAGGGTGCGCGGCACGAGCTCGCGAACCGGCGTCGAGGAACCCTTGTCGTCGACCGACACGAAGATCATCAGGCACCGGGTGGCTGGCTCCAGGGCACGGGTGCCCGGCTGACCAGAGGCGACGTCGACGGTGATGTGCATCGACGTGCGGCCGGTGTACACGACGCGGGCGCTCACCTCGACGAGCTCACCGACCTCGACGGGCCGGGTGAAGCGCACGTTGCCGACGTACGCGGTGACGGCATACCCGCCGCTCCACCCCGCCGCCGCGGCATACCCCGCCTTGTCGATCCACTCGAGAACGCGGCCGGCCGACACCGAACCCGACTGCCCGGCATCCGTCGGGGCGGCGAGCAGCCGCAGCGTGATCTCGGCGCGGTCGGCTGCGGGATCGGGCATGACGTCAGGCGTGGCTGTGCTCGGCGAACTCGGCGCGGCCGGCGCCGAGGACGGTAAGGGGCAGCAACGACTTCCCGGTGGGGCCGATCTCGATCTGCGTGCCCATCTGGGGGCAGACCCCGCAGTCGAAGCAGGGCGTCCAGCGGCAGTCCTCGACCTCGGTCTCGTCGAGCGAGTCCAGCCAGTCCTGCCAGAGCCATTCCTTGTCGAGCCCGGAGTCGATGTGGTCCCAGGGCAGCACCTCGGCCTCCTCGCGCTCGCGCGTGGTGTACCAGGCGACGTCGACCCCGAAGGCCGACAGCTCGCGCTCGGCGGCGGCCATCCACCGGTCGTAGGAGAAGTGCTCGGACCACCCGTCGAAGCGGGCGCCGTCACGCCACACGGCCTCGATGACCCGCCCGACCCGGCGGTCACCGCGCGAGAGCAAACCCTCGACGATGCCCGGCTTGCCGTCGTGGTAGCGGAAGCCGATGGCCGAGCCGTAGCGGCGGTCGGAGCGGATCGCCTGGCGCAGCTTGTCGAGCCGCGCGTCGGTCTCGTCGGCGCCGAGCTGGGCGGCCCACTGGAACGGGGTGTGCGGCTTGGGCACGAAGCCGCCGATCGAGACGGTGCAGCGGATGTCACGGCGACCGCTGACCTCACGCCCGGTGTCGATGACCCGCTTCGCGAGCTCGGCGATCTGCAGGACGTCCTCGTCGGTCTCGGTCGGCAGCCCGCACATGAAGTAGAGCTTCACCTGGCGCCAGCCGGCACCGTACGCGGCGGCGACCGTGCGGATGAGGTCGTCCTCGGTGACCATCTTGTTGATGACCTTGCGGATGCGCTCGGAGCCACCCTCGGGGGCGAAGGTCAGGCCCGAACGGCGACCGTTGCGGGTCAGCTCGTTGGCCAGGTCGATGTTGAAGGCGTCGACGCGCGTCGACGGCAGCGACAGGCCGGTGTTCGTGCCCTCGTAACGATCCGCGAGCCCCTTGGCGACCGACGCGATCTCACTGTGGTCGGCCGAGCTCAGCGAGAGCAGGCCGACTTCCTCGAAGCCGGTGGCGGCCAGGCCGCGCTCGACCATCTCGCCGATGCCGGTGATGCTGCGCTCGCGCACGGGGCGGGTGATCATGCCCGCCTGGCAGAACCGGCACCCACGGGTGCAGCCACGGAAGATCTCGACCGACATCCGCTCGTGCACCGACTCGGCGAGCGGCACGAGCGGCTGCTTGGGGTAGGGCCACGCGTCGAGGTCCATGACGGTGTGCTTGGCCACCCGCCACGGCACCTGCGGGAAGGCCGGGTTCGGCGCGATGCGCTGGATGCGGCCGTCGGGCAGGTAGCTGACGTCATAGAACTGCGGCACGTAGACCCCACCCGTGCGCGCGAGGCGAAGCAGGATCTCCTGGCGACCACCCGGCATCCCCTCGCGCTTCCACGCGCCGACGATGTCGGTGATCGCGAGCACCGCCTCCTCGCCGTCGCCGACCACGGCGGCGTCGATGAAGTCGGCGATCGTCTCGGGGTTGAAGGCGGCGTGGCCGCCCGCCACGACGATCGGGTGGCTCTCGTCGCGATCGGCAGCGTGCAGCGGGATGCCGGCGAGGTCGAGCGCGGTGAGCATGTTCGTGTAGCCGAGCTCGGTGGAGAACGACAGGCCGAACAGGTCGAAGTCGCCGACGGGGCGGTGCGCATCGACGGTGAACTGCGGCACCTGGTGCTCGCGCATCAGGGCCTCGAGATCGGGCCAGACCGCATAGGTGCGCTCGGCGAGGGCGTCAGCCCGCTCGTTGAGCACTTCGTAGAGGATCATGACGCCCTGGTTGGGCACCCCGACCTCGTAGGCGTCCGGGTACATCAGGGCCCAGCGCACGGTGTGCTCGCCACCGACGTCCCACGGCTTGACGGTCGAGTTCAGCTCACCGCCGACGTACTGGATCGGCTTGCTCACCTGCTCGAGGAGTGGCTCGAGGGAGCGGAAGATCGACTGACCGGGCATCCCCCAAGAGTAGGCGGGAGGCGCTACCCGCCCAAACGAGTGGGCAGCGGCCGGGCGTGCGGGGGCACACTGGAGATGTGAGCGGCGAGCGAGCGGTGGGCAACCCCCTCGGCCCGGCTGCGGTGCGCGACGCCATGGCGGCCCAGCCCCGCGCCGGGTTCCTCCCGCGGGCGGTGCGCCAGCGGGCCGGCTTCGACGGGCCGCTCGACATCGGGCACGGGCAGACCAACAGCCAGCCGCGTACCGTCGCCGCGATGCTCGAGCTGCTCGACGTGCGCCCGGGGCACCGCGTGCTCGACGTCGGCTCCGGATCCGGCTGGACCACCGCGATCCTCGCGCAGCTCGTCGGCCCCGCCGGGTCCGTGCTCGGCCTGGAGCTCGTGGCCGACCTGGTGGAGCAGGGGTCGTCGAACGTCGCGCGGGCCGGGGTGCCGTGGGCGAGGATCCGCGCGGCCGACCCGTCGCGGCTGGGCGCTCCCGACGAGGCGCCGTTCGACCGCATCCTCGTCTCGGCGATGGCCGACACGATGCCCCGAGAGCTCGAGGACCAGCTCGCGGCGGACGGCATCCTCGTGGTCCCTGTGGCGGGTTGGATGCTGCGGGTACGCCGGGATGCCGCCGCGCCCGGTGGCGTTGTCGTGACCAGTCACGGGGCGTACCGCTTCGTCCCCCTGGTCACCCACTGACACCCAGCCGCCGTGCCCACGGCGGTGCAGCGGCCAGGTCGTGGGACGACGGCAGCACCCCGGCTCCGTGCGGAGCCGGGGTGCTGTGACGACGGTCGGGATCAGCCCGTGTAGTGGGCGTCCAGCCGGTCCTTGTACTTGTCGGCCACGACCTTGCGCTTGAGCTTCATGCTCGGCGTGAGCTCACCGGCCTCGATCGTGAGGTCGTTCTCGAGGATCGTGAACTTCTTGATCGTCTCCCACCGGTTGAGCCCGGCGTTGAGCTGGTCGATGTAGCCCTGCACCATCTCGCGGCACGCGTCGGAGCTGACGATCTCGGTGTAGGACTTGCCCTCCATGCCGTTGGCCGCGGCCCAGCCGGCCATCGCGTCAGGGTCCAGGGTCACCAGGGCCGAGACGAAGTTGCGGTCGGCGCCGTGGACGACGAGCTGGCTGGCGTAGGGACACAGGCCCTTGAACGTCGACTCGATGATCGAGGGGGCGACGTACTTGCCGTTGCTGGTCTTGAACAGGTCCTTCTTGCGGTCGGTGATCCGCAGGAAGCCACGCTCGTCGATCTCACCGATGTCGCCGGTGTGCAGCCAGCCCTCGGAGTCGATGGTCTCGGCCGTCGCGTCGGGGTTGTTGTGGTAGCCCTCCATGTTGCCCGGACCACGCAGCAGCACCTCACCGTCCGCGGCGATCTGCACCTCGGTCTTGGGCAGCGGCCAGCCGACCGTGCCGTAGCGGTAGCCGCGCGGGCGGGCCACGAACGAGGCCGCGCTCGTCTCGGTCATCCCGTACCCCTCGAGGATCTGCATCCCCATGGCGTCGAACCAGCGGGCGACGTCGTTGTTCAGGGCCGCCGAGCCGGAGATGAAGAAGCGGACGCGTCCACCGAACCGGTCGCGGATCTTGGTGCCGATGACCTTGTCGGTGAAGGAGTGCTTCAGCGCCAGCATGCCCGATGGGTTCTTGCCCTGCTCGCGCAGCTCGCTGACCTCGCGGCCGACGTCGCTGGCCAGGTGGAAGAGCTTGGCCTTCACCCCACCCTCGGCCTCCATCATCATGCTGATCCGGCCGTAGGCCTTCTCGAAGATGCGCGGGGCGGCACCCATGAACGTGGGCTTCACCACGGCCAGGTTGTCGACGATCTTGTCGATGCGGCCGTCGATGGCCGTCGGGAAACCGATCTGCAGGGGCAGGGTCAGCAGCACCTTGCCGAAGACGTGCGCGAGTGGCAGCCACAGGTACTGCAGGTCGTCTTCGTTGAGGATGTGCGTGCTGGCGACCGCCGCACCCTCGTACGTCCAGGCGCTGTGCCGCAGGCGGACACCCTTCGGGCGACCGGTGGTGCCCGAGGTGTAGATGATCGTCGCGAGCTGGTCGTGCTGGATGCCGTCGATGCGGGCGTCGATGGCCCCCGGGTCGCCGGCGAGGTACTCACGGCCGAGCTGGCGGACCTGGTCGAGGTTCAGCGTCCAGGGGTCGTTGTCGTCGACCTCGGCGTCGAACACGATGACCCTGGTCACGGCCGGGGTGCTCGCGCGGATGCCGCGCAGCTTGTCGAGCTGGTCGGCGTTCTCCGCGAAGATCACCTTGGTGCCGGAGTCGGCGAGGATGAACGCGACGTCGTCGGCCATCGTCGTCGGGTAGATCGTGGTGGTCGCACCTCCGGCGACCATCGTGGCCAGGTCGGCAAGGGCCCACTCGTACCTGGTGCTGGAGGCGATGGCCACGCGGTCCTCGGGCTCGACACCGAGGGCGATGAGGCCGGCACCGAGCTCGCGAACCACGACGTCGACCTCGGCCCAGGTGTCGGTGACCCACTCGTCACCCTCGGGCTTGACGTTGGCGTACATGAAGGCGGGCCCGTTCGGGCTCGCCGCAACGCGGTTGCGGAAGAGGTGCCCAACGCTTTGGGCCTCGTTGTCGAAGATCGCCTGGTCGACGGGCTCGTCGGCGGGGGTGTTGATCTGGGGGGCAGCTGTGGGCATGTCGTACATCGTCCTCGTCATTGGGGGCCGGTGGTGCCGAATCCTGTCACATGGACGTGCCCGACGGAACGTGTTGCCAATGGTTGTTACCGGTGAGTTGCCCCACGAACGCGCTCACGGCGTCCGGACCTGCCTGAACGCCGACGAACGTGGGTGAAGATCGTCGTCCAGCCGACGATCTTCACCCACGTTCGCGAGGGACCGCGTGGCGGGACGGAACCCGGGCTCAGTCCGGCACGATCCTCGCCAGCAGCTCACGGCACCGCGCGACATCGCTGGCCATGGCCTCGGTGAGCTCATCGACGCTGTCGAAGCGCAGTGTGGGGCGGATGTGGGCGGTGAACTCGACCATGACGCGCTCGTCGTAGAGGTCGAGGTCGTCGCGGTCGAGCACGTAGGCCTCGACCGTGCGCCGGTCCTGGGTCTCGAACGTCGGGTTCGTGCCGACGCTGATCGCCGCAGGCATGGTGCGGTCGGGCTCCCCGGGCGAGCGGTCCAGGCGGGTGAGCCACCCGGCATACACCCCCTCCTGGGGCACCAGGCCGAGCGAGTCCGCGGACAGGTTGGCCGTCGGGTAGCCCAGCCCCCGGCCCCGGTGGTTGCCGTGGACGACCGTGCCCACGACCCGGTGCGGGCGGCCGAGGATGCGCGCGGCCTCACCGACCTCGCCAGCCCGCAGGTGGGTCCGCACGACGGTCGAGGAGAACCGCTCGCCGTCACCGACGTCGTCGAGCGTGACGACCTCGAACCCGAACTTCTCCCCCAGGTCTGCCAGGGTCGAGACGTCGCCGGAGTTGCGGTACCCGAACCGGGTGTCCATCCCGACGACGACGCAGCGGGCCGACAGCGCGCGCACGAAGACCGCGCGCACGAAGTCCTCCGGCTGCTGCTTGGCGAACTCCTGCGTGAAGTCCATGACGAGGAGCCCGTCGATGCCGGTGTCCTCGATGAGGTCGTCGCGGATCTCGCCCGGGGCGATGAGCTCGGGGGCGGACTCGGGGCGCAGCACGGCGACCGGGTGCGGGTCGAACGTCACCGCGACCGACGGCAGACCGAGCCGGTGTCCGGACTCGATGAGGGCGTTCAGCACCGCGCGGTGACCGCGGTGCACCCCGTCGAAGTTGCCGAGGGTGACGACACAGGGCCTCAGGGCCTCAGGTGTCTCTGACGGGTCGGACCAACGGTGCACGCGCACACTCTACGAAGTCGAGGGCGAGAACACGACGAGGCTGCGTGCCGTGGGACGGGACTCGTCCAACATCGCCACGAGTCGGCCGTCCGGGGCGATGGCCGCGACCACCTCTTCTCGACCCGGCACCTCCGACGGCAGCCGCTGTCCGAAGCCGATGGTGCGCGCCTGCGCCTCGTCGACCTCACGCACCGCGAACGCGGCGCGAGCCGCCTGCGCGAGGGGCGTGACCGGCATCCGCTCACCCTGACGAGCCTCCAGGTCAGCCAACGGGTGCGCGTCGTCGAGGGTGAAGCCGCCGACGCGGGTGCGGCGCAGCGCCGTCAGGTGCCCACCGGTGCCCAGGGCCGCACCGAGGTCGCGCGCGAGGGCACGCACGTAGGTTCCGGACGACACCGTGACCTCGACGTCGACGTCGAGCACCGCCGTGCCGTCGACCTCCAGGGCTCGTACGTCGCCGATCTCGAAGCGGGAGACGGTGACCGGGCGTGCGGGCAGGTCGACCGACTCCCCCGCGCGCACCCGGTGGTAGGCGCGCTCACCCTTGACCTTGATCGCGCTCACGGCGCTCGGGACCTGCTCGATGTCGCCCGTCAGGGTCGCGGCCGCGACCCGCACCGCATCCGCCTCGATCCCCGAGGCGCCGGCGGATGCCGTGACCTCGCCCTCCGCGTCGTCGGTCACGGTCGCCTGGCCGAGTCGGATCGTCGCCGTGTAGTCCTTGTCGCACCCCACGAGGAAGGTCAGCAGCCGTGTCGCCCGGCCGACCCCGAGCACGAGCACACCCGTGGCCATGGGGTCGAGCGTGCCGGCGTGCCCCACCTTGCGGGTGGCGCACAGCCGCCGGCCACGCGCGACGACGTCGTGGCTGGTCCAGCCCGCGGGCTTGTCGACGACGAGGATGCCGTCGGGCGTGGGGTCAGCGGTCGTCGTCACCGACGGCTTCGTCCACGTCGTCCGCGTCGTCGCCGTCGACGTCGTCGTCCTCGTCGACCTCGCGGTCCTTCTTGTACGGGTCGGCGTCCCCGGCGTGCACGGCACCGGCAGCGGCCGCAGCCACGGCGGCGTCGCGCTCCTTGGCCTCGCGCAGGAGGTCCTCGAGGTGCGCCGCGGTCTCCGGGATCGCGTCGGCGATGAACTCCAGCGACGGCGTGAGTCGGATGCCGAGCTGCTTGCCGACGAACGAGCGCAGCTTGCCGCGGTTCTGCTCGAGGAGGCGGGCGGTCTGCGCGCGCTGGGCGGCATCGCCGAACACGGTGTAGAAGAGCGAGGCGTGCTGGAGGTCACCGGTGACCTTGACGTCCGTGATCGTCACGAACCCGAGGTCGGGGTCCTTGACGATCGCGTCGAGGTTGGCTGCCGTCAGCGTCTTGATGCGGTCGGCGATCTTCTGGGCGCGTGCGGTGTCGGCCACGGCTCCTCCTTGAGGTCCTCGGATGGGGCGGCACCCACCCTAGTGACGGGTGCCGGTGACGGCGCCGGGCGGCATCCGATCGTTCGGATGCCGCCCGGTCGCGGGTGGTGCTGCCTCGCGTCAGGCGCGAGGCTTCTCCCGCATTTCGTAGGTGCTGATGAGGTCATCGAGCTGCAGGTCGTTGAACGACCCGAGGTTGATACCGCACTCGAACCCGTCGCGGACCTCGGTGACGTCGTCCTTGAACCGTCGCAGACCGGCGATCTCGATGTTCTCCGCGACGACGACCCCGTTGCGGGTGATCCGCGCCCGGGTGCCGCGCTTGATCTCGCCGCTGCGCACGATCGAGCCGGCGATGTTGCCGAACTTGCTGCTGCGGAAGATCTCGCGGATCTGCGCGGTGCCGAGCTCGACCTCCTCGAACTCCGGCTTGAGCATGCCCTTGAGGGCCTGCTCGATCTCGTCGATCGCCTGGTAGATGACCGAGTAGTACCGGATCTCGACGCCCTCGCGCTCGGCGACCTCGGCGTTCTGGCCCTCGGCCCGAACGTTGAAGCCGATGATGATGGCGTTGGAGGCCATCGCGAGGTTGATGTTGTTCAGCGTGATGGCACCGACGCCGCGGTCGATGATCCGCAGGTCGACCTCCTCGCCGACGTCGATCTGGAGCAGGGCGTCCTCGAGCGCTTCGACGGAACCCGACACGTCACCCTTGAGGATGAGGTTGAGGGTGTCGACCTTGCCCGCCGCGAGGGCCTCGTTGAGGTCCTCGAGGGAGATGCGCTTGCGGGCCTTGGCCAGGCTGGCCTGACGGTCGGCTGCTTCACGCTTCTCGGCGATCTGACGTGCCGTGCGGTCGTCGGGGGCGACGACGAAGGTGTCGCCGGCCCGCGGGACCGAGGACAGACCGAGCACCTGCACCGGACGCGACGGGGTCGCCTCGGTGAGCGCGTTGCCGTGCTCGTCGAGCATGGCCCGTACACGGCCGTGCGAGGAGCCGGCGACGATCGCGTCACCGACGTGCAGCGTGCCGGACTGGATGAGCACGGTCGCCGTGGCGCCACGCCCCTTGTCCAGGTTGGCCTCGATGGCGATGCCGCGTGCGTCGCGGTCGGGGTTGGCCCGAAGGTCAAGGGCCGCGTCGGCGGTGAGCAGGACTGCCTCGAGCAGCTGGTCGATGTTCTGACCCTGCTTGGCCGAGACGTCGACGAACATCGTCTCGCCGCCGTACTCCTCTGCCACGAGGTTGTACTCGGTCAGCTGCTGGCGGATCTTGCTCGGGTTGGCACCCTCGACGTCGATCTTGTTGACCGCGACGACGATCGGCACGTCGGCCGCCTGGGCGTGGTTGAGCGCCTCGATGGTCTGCGGCATGACGCCGTCGTCCGCCGCGACCACGAGGATCGCGATGTCGGTGACCTTGGCACCACGGGCACGCATGGCGGTGAACGCCTCGTGACCCGGGGTGTCGATGAAGGTGATCGGCCGGTCGACGCCCTCGTGCTCCTTGTGGATCTGGTAGGCGCCGATGTGCTGGGTGATGCCGCCGGCCTCGCCGGCAGCGACCTCGGCGTTGCGGATCGCGTCGAGCAGACGCGTCTTGCCGTGGTCGACGTGACCCATGACCGTGACGACCGGCGGGCGGGCCTCGAGGTCCTCTTCGTCCTCGGAGTCGACACCGATCTCGAGGTCGATGTTGAAGGAGTCGAAGAGCTCGCGCTCCTCCTCCTCCGGGGAGACCATGCGGATGTCGTAGCCGAGCTCGCTGCCGAGGAGCTTGAAGGTGTCCTCGTCCAGGCTCTGGGTGGCCGTGGCCATCTCACCGAGGTGGAACAGCACCGTCACCAGCGAACCGGGGTTGGCATTGATCTTGTCGGCGAAGTCGGACAGGCTCGCGCCCTGACGGATCTGGATGATCGTCGTGCCGTCACCACGGGGGACGCTCACACCGCCGATCGACGGTGCCTGCATCTCCTCGAACTCCATGCGCTTCGCGCGCTTGGACTTGCGGGCACGACCGGGGCGTCCACCGCCACGGCCGAAGGCACCCTGGGTGCCGCCGCGACCACCGGGGCCGCTGCGGAAGCCACCGGGGCCACCGGGACGTCCGGCGAAACCGCCGCCACCACCGGGTCGCGCACCTGCGCCACCGGGTGCACCGGGGCGACCGGCGCCACGCGCCGGACGCTCACCCGGACGGCCGACCGCGGAGCGGTCGGGCATCATGCCGGGGCTGGGGCGCGGGCCACCGGGGCGCGGACCGGCAGCACCGGCACCTGCGCCACCGGGGCGGGGACCACCCGGACGGCTCTGCGGCCGGGGCATGCCCTGGCTCGGCGCGAAGGGGTTGTTGCCGGGGCGGGCGGGCTCGCGGGTGCGGCCCATCCCCTGGCTCGGCGCGAACGGGTTGTTGCCCGGGCGCGGAGTGTTCGGACGGGGCGCGCCGGGACGCGGTGCACCCTGGCCGGAGCCACCCTCGCGGGCGGCAGGAGCCGCCGGGGCTGCCGGTGCCGGGGCAGCCGGAGCCGCCGGGGCCGGTGCAGGCGCCGACGGGGCCGCGGGGGCAGGTGCCGCCGGAGCCGGGGTTGCCGCCGCCGGTGCTGCCGGGGCAGCAGGCGCCGGTGCCGACGGAGCGGCGGGAGCCGGTGCCGACGGGGCAGGCGCAGCGGGAGCGGGGGCTGCCGGAGCAGGCGTCGCCGCAGCCGGTGCCGAAGGGGCTGCCGGGGCCGGACGCGCCGGAGCAGCAGCAGGTGCTGCCGGGGCAGCAGGTGCCTCGGCAGGGTACTTCTCGTTGTAGCGCCGAACCACGGGGGCTTCCACCGTCGAACTGGCGCTCTTGACGTACTCGCCCATGCCGTTCAGGCGCTCGAGAAGGACCTTGCTGGTCACTCCGAGCTCCTTGGCAAGTGCGCTCACACGGACTTTAGACACTTTTCTCCTGTCCAGGTCCGTGCGTCGTGCGCGGACCGTCGTTACAGCTGGGGGGTGCTCATCGCTGAGTACTCATCGGGTGCTCATCAGCGTCAAACCCGCTTTCGGTTTCATGCTCGGACGGTGGTTCCTGCAGGTGGGCCCTGACCCAGTGCTCGACGGCACTGTGGTCGGCGGGTGTGCTCGTTCGCAACGCCCGACCGAACGCCCGCCGACGAACGGCGAGCTCCAGGCACGAGAGCCCCGGGTGCAGCCATGCGCCGCGCCCCGGGAGACGGCGCTCAGGATCGGGGAGAACGACAGCGATGCCGTCCGCGCCGGTCCCGAGGACCACTCGCAGGAGTGCCGACCGGCTATCCGTCCCACGACACCCGATACAGGTGCGTATCGGGTGGCCGGGCCGGAGTCCAGTCCGATCGGTAGCCACCAGCCTACCGCCTAGGTGCCCTCGGAGGCGCCATCGGCGCGGGAGGGGGCCACGGCATCCGCCGCTGCGGGGTCGGTGTCGGGTCGGATGTCGATCCGCCAGCCGGTCAGCTTGGCGGCCAGGCGGGCGTTCTGGCCCTCGCGGCCGATCGCCAGCGACAGCTGGTAGTCCGGCACGACGACACGGGCCGCGCGCAGCTTGGGGTCGACGATCGTGACCGAGTTGACCCGTGACGGGGACAAGGCCGCGGCGATGAACGTCGCCGGGTCGTTCGACCAGTCGACGATGTCGATCTTCTCGCCGTGCAGCTCCGCCATGACGGCGCGCACGCGGGCACCCATCGGCCCGATGCAGGCACCCTTGGCGTTCAGGCCGGCGACCGTGGTGTGGACGGCCAGCTTGGTGCGGTGCCCGGCCTCGCGCGCGAGGGCCTCGATCGTGACGCTGCCGTCGGCGATCTCGGGCACCTCGAGGGCGAACAGCTTGCGCACGAGGTTCGGGTGGGTGCGCGAGAGCTCGATCTGCGGGCCGCGCATGCCGCGCTTGACCGAGGTGACGTAGCAGCGCAGTCGCTGCCCGTGGACGTACTTCTCCCCCGGCACCTGCTCGGCGAGGGGCAGGATGCCCTCGACCGTGCCGAAGTCGACGGTCACGTGGCGCGGCACCGGGCTCTGCTGGATGACGCCGGCGACGAGCTCGCCCTCGCGGCCCTTGAAGTCGCCGAGGATGGCGTCGTCCTCGATGTCGCGCAGCCGCTGCACGATGACCTGGCGGGCGGTCGCGGCGGCGACCCGGCCGAAGCCGCTCGGGGTGTCGTCGAACTCGGGACCGAGCTCACGGCGGGGGCGCGCGGGGTTGCCCTCGTCGTCGACCGCGCCCTCCTCCGCGGGGACCTCGAGCTCCTCACGCGCCCAGATGACGACGTGCCCGGTCTTGCGGTCGAGCTCGGCGCGCGAGACCCGGTAGTGCCCCTCGGTGCGCTGGTAGGCGAGCGTGATCGCCTGCTCGATCGCCTGGATGAGGACATCCATGGCGATGCCTCGCTCGCGCTCGAGCGCGCGCAGTGCGGTCAGGTCGATGTCCATGTCAGGTGTCCTTGTCGTCCGGTCGGGCGAACTCGACCTGCACCGCGGCACGTTCGAGACCGGCATACGCCAGGGTCTCGGTGCGCGAGGGGGTCGAGCGGGTGGCGGGGATGTCGAGCGTCACGTCGGTGCCGCTGGCACGCAGCACGCGGCCGGTGACCTCGTGGCCGTCGTGGGTGGCGGTGACGAGGCGGCCGACGTTGCGGCGGAAGTGGCGAGGAAGGGTCAGCGGGCGACCGACGCCGGGTGAGGAGACCTCGAGGGTGTAGGGCTGCTCACCCATGAGGTCGCTCGCGTCGAGGGCGTCGCTGACCGCGCGCGTGGCGTCGGCGACCTCGTCGAGGGTGAGGGGATCGGTCGGCTCGTCGGCGACGTCCTGCGGGCCCGGGTCGCGGTCGACGAGGACCTTGACGACGCGGCGCCGGCCCGCGGGGGTCACGGCGACGTCCTCGAGAACGAGGCCGATGCCCTCCACCGCGTCCTGCACGGTCGGGCGGATGCCGTCTGCAGTGGTCATCGTGCTCCCGTCCTCTCTGTGAAGTTTGCCGTCGGCGGGTCGCCGCCGCCCACCACTGTAGGCCAGATCAGGTGCTGCTCCGGCCCGTGCGATGATGCGCGCATGGGTGAGGCGGCACGTCCGGGGGTCTCCAGAAGGGCTCTTCTCGCGGCCTCTGTGGGCGCGCTCGCCCTCCCGAGCGCGGCGTGCGGCATCCGGCTCGAGGACGACGCCCCACGCGTGCCACTCGTCCCGACGCGCACACCGATCCCCCTGGAGAGCGAGCTCGTCGCCCTCACGGGCGGGACCCTCGCCCTGGCCGTCCTCGCGGGCACCGTCCCGGGGGCGCTGGCCGCCAGCCTCGCGACCATCCACCGGCGCCAGCACACGGTGTTGCGCACGACGCTGCTGCGGGGGCAGGTCCCGCTGTCGCTCGTCGACGGGCCCGCTGCGTCCCCGAGCGCATCCTCCGAGTCACCGAGTGGCTCCCCCGACCCGGCCACGAGCGCGACCGGCACCCCTGCGCCGTCAGCCAGCCCGACGGCATCCACGGTCGAGAGCCTCGCGTCCGCCGAAGGTGAGTCGGCGGTGCGTGCCGCCGAGTTCGCCGGCGCCGAGCCCGACCTCCTCGCCACGCTGGCCTCGCTGCACGCGCAGCGCTTCGCGGCGGGGACCCTGCTGTCCGGCACGGCCCCGACGGTCGCCGGGGCTGCTGTCGCGGGTGACGCGGTCGAGGCGATGGCCGCGAGCACGAGCGCGGCGATCTACCTGTTCGAGGTGGTCAGTGCCCGGACGTCCGGGCGGGTCAGGAGCCGGGCAGACACCACCCTGCGGGTGCTTCGCTCGGTGCGCGCTGACCAGGTGGCCGGCGGGGCGAGCCTCGGAAGCACGCTCGGTCAGCCGCTCCCCTTCCCCGTGACGACGACGGCCGATGCCGCTCGGCTGGCTCGCGAGGCGATGCTCGCGTTGCGCTCGGGGTACGGCGAGCACCTCGCGGCGCTGGCGGCAACCGGTGCAACGCCGGGAGCGGCTGCGGTGTCGGGAGTCGATGCGGGTACCGCTGGGGACTTGGCCGGTGGCGCGGCGCCGGGAGATGCGGCCGGTGCGGGACTTGCTGCTGCGACCAGGTGGCTCGGCGCCGTCGAGGTGCAGGCGAACCGCTGGGGTGTCGCCCTGGCACCCTTCCCCGGCCTCACGTGACCCGCTCGTGAGCACCTTGTGAGCCGGGTGGTGCTGCCAGCCGCTTGGGTCGCTCGTGTCGAGGGCTACCCCGCCGACGCAGGGCCGACGGGTGCAGCGTGGCTGGCGACCGTCCCCCGCCTCATCGACGAGGCGCTGCAGCGGTGGGGTCTGGTCGTCGACGGTGAGCCGCGCACCGGATGGACCGCGGTGGTCGTCCCGGTGCGCCGCGACGGCGAGGCGCTCGCGCTCAAGGTGACCTGGCCGCATCCCGAGGGCACTCACGAGGCCCTGGCGTTGCGGACGTGGGCGGGGTCGGGGGCGGTACGGCTCGTCGCCGCGCTGCCGACGGACGGGGTGCTGCTGCTCGAGCGTCTCGACGCCGACCGCGACCTGAGCGAGGTGTGGGTCGACGAGGCGTGCGAGGTGGTCGGCGGGTTGCTCCGCCAGCTCCAGGTGCCCGCGCCGCCGCAGTTCCCCCGGCTCCCGGAGTACCTCGCACCACACCTGGAGCGGATGCCGGGGCGGGCCGCCGTGCCCCGTCGGGTCGTCACGCGCACGGTCGGGCTTGCTCGTGAACTGCTCTCCGGTGAGGTGCCCGAGGTGCTGCTGCACACCGACCTGCACTTCGAGAACGTGCTCATGGGGTCGCAGGGCTGGACGGCGATCGACCCGAAGCCGGTCGCGGGTCACCCTGCGTTCGACCTGTTCCCGCTGCTGCACAACCGCGTTGACGAGCTCGGGACGGGGGCTGCCTTCCGCTGGTCGGTGCGGCACCGGGTGTCGGTGGCTGCCGAGGCCGCCGGAATCGACCTCGACGACGCCTTCGCGTGGACGCTGCTGAGGGCCGGGGTCGAGGTCAGCTGGGTCAGCGAGACCGGCGACGCTGCCGACGTGAGCCTGCACGTGGCCCTCACCAAGGCACTCGACGAGTAGCCGCCGCTCCACTGGGGCGGCAGCCGAGGCTGGTCGAGTCGACGCCGGGTCGAATCGCAGGTGCACGGATCTGCGGGCGGTAGCACCTCGACCCCGCGGGGCCACCTCGCGGCATACGGTGGGGAGATGGCGAACCGGCTCGCACACTCACTCAGCCCCTACCTCCTCCAGCACGCCGACAACCCCGTCGACTGGTGGGAGTGGGGCGACGACGCCTTCGCCGAGGCCGAGCGTCGCGACGTGCCGATCCTGCTCTCGGTGGGCTACGCAGCCTGCCACTGGTGCCACGTCATGGCCCACGAGTCGTTCGAGGACGAGCAGGTCGCCGCTGCCGTCAACGGGCGCTTCGTCGCCGTGAAGGTCGACCGCGAGGAGCGCCCCGACGTCGACGCCGTGTACATGTCGGCCACGACCGCCCTCACCGGGCACGGCGGCTGGCCGATGACCTGCCTGCTCACCCCGTCGGGTGACCCCTTCTTCGCGGGCACCTACCTGCCGAGGGCCCAGTTCCTCCAGCTCCTGGACGGCGCCGCCCATGCGTGGGAGACCGACCGCGAGCGCGTGCTGAGCTCCGGGGCGACCGTGGCCGAGCGACTGCGTGAGCTCACCGGCCCGCCGGCCCCGACGGTCATCGACCCCGACGTCTGCGACACGGCCGTGCGGCGGCTGCGCTCGACCTACGACGAGGCCCGAGGTGGGTTCGGCGGCGCGCCGAAGTTCCCACCGTCGATGGTGCTGGAGTTCCTCCTGCGCCACCACGCCCGCACGGGGTCGGCCGACGCCCTCGCGATGGTCACCGGCACGGCGCACGCCATGGCCCGCGGAGGCCTCTACGACCAGCTCGGGGGCGGCTTCGCGCGGTACTCCGTCGATGCCGACTGGGTGGTGCCGCACTTCGAGAAGATGCTCTACGACAACGCCCTGCTGCTGCGCGTCTACGCCCACCTGTGGCGCGCGACCGGCGACGACCTCGCCCTGCGGGTGGCCCACGAGACCGCGGACTTCCTGCTGCGGGACCTGCGCACCGATCAGGGCGCGTTCGCCTCGGCCCTCGACGCCGACACCGTCGTCGACGGCCACTCGCACGAAGGTCTGACCTACGCGTGGACCCCGGCGCAGCTCGTCGAGGTGCTCGGACCCGACGACGCAGAGCGCGCGGCCCGCCTCCTCGGCGTCACTGCGAGCGGGACCTTCGAGGCCGGCGCCTCCACCTTGCAGCTGCGCGAGGACCCCGACGACCTCCCGTGGTGGGCACGGGTGCGGGCCCGGCTGCTGGCCGCGCGCGCCACCCGCCCGCAGCCGAGCCGGGACGACAAGGTGGTGACGGCCTGGAACGGCCTGGCCATCGCGGCCCTGGCCGATGCCGGTGTCCTGCTCGACCGTCCGGACCTCGTCACGGCGGCCGAGGTTGCCGCCGCCCACGTCCTCGACACCCACGACGTCCCGGCATCCGACAGTGCGGACGACGGCGACCGGATGCTGCGGCGCACCTCGCGCGCCGGCCGTACCGGCCCGGCCCCGGCAGTCCTGGACGACCACGCCAACCTCGCCGAGGGCCTGCTCGCCCTCCACCAGGCGACGGGAGAGCCACGCTGGGGCGAGGCGGCGGCATCCCTGCTCGACCGTGCCCTTGATCGCTTCGTCGACGCGGACGGCACCGTGCACGACACCGCCCACGACGCGCCCGCCCTGTTCTCCCGGCCGGCGAACCGCTCCGACAACGCCGAACCGAGCGGGGCGTCAGCCCTGGCCGGCGCGCTGCTCACCCATGGCGCGCTCTCCGGGTCCGCCGCGCACCTGCAGGCGTCGCGGGCCGCGCTCGACGCCTGCGGCCCGGTCGCCGCGCAGGACCCGCGCTTCGCCGGCTGGGCGCTGGCGGTCGCCGAGGCGAGCGCTGCCGGTCCGCTCCAGGTCGCGGTCGTCGGCGAGGGCCCCGCGGCGCAGGCGCTGCTGCGGACGGCGCGCGCCAGCACCTCCCCCGGCCTCGTCGTCATGCACGGGATGCCGGACGCCCCTGGCCGCGCGCTCCTCGCCGACCGGCCCCTCGTCGACGACGGCCCGGCCGCCTACGTGTGTCGGGGCTTCGTCTGCGATCGCCCGGTCACCGATACCGAGGCCCTCGGCGCGGCGCTCAGATCACGATGAGCCCGTAGGCGGGGTCGCGCTGCTCGATGAGGGCGCGGGCCCGCTCCGGGTCGACCCAGGCGGCGGTCGCCCACACGTCGGCCCACATCAGGTCGGGGCCGACCACGGTGGCCGACCCGGGGCGCACGATGCCCTGACCGGTCCGCGGGTCGACGACGTGCCCGCCACGGATGGCGGCGCCCGACGTGGCGACCGCACCACGGGTCACCGTGACCACTCGCGCGAGCCCGCCCCGCTGCCGGGGGTCCTCGATGCCGATGCGCCACGGTGGGGCCTTGTCGACCCCGGTGCCCGTCCCGACCACGACGTCTCCCCCGGCCCCGATGCTGTAGGCGATCTCGGGGACGATCCGCAGGTGCTCGGCGGCCGCGGCCACCGCCCAGCCCTTGACCAGGCCCGTGGGGTCGAAGCTGAGCCGTCCACCGGGCCGCCGACGCCAGGCGCGAAAGAGCCCGTCGGTGCGGTCCTCGGCCTCGAGACAGAGGTCGGTGACGTCGGCGAGCCACGGGTGCACCTCGTCGACCCCGTCGACCTCACCGTGCTGAACGCGCAACAGGTCGCTGTCGGCACGCCACGTGCTGAGCACCGCGTCGACCCGGTGGAGGTGGGCGAAGACCCGCGCGGCGGCAGCCTCGACGTCGCTGCGCGAGGTGTCGACCGCGCGAACGTGCACGCTCACCGGCATCCCCATGACCTGGTCGACGAACGCGCGGCGCGCGAGCACCGGGGAACACGGCGCGGCGACCGTGGTGGTCAGCGCCGTGGTCACAGGTTCGCCTGGTCGATGGCCGACTGCAGCGACCGGATGTACGCCTCGGAGGTGTACGTCGCCCCCGAGACCATGTCGATGCCGGCACTCTGCGCGTCGACGACCTCGGCGTTGAGCACCGGCACGGCGCGGCCGTTGATCTGCTGGTCCTTGCCGTTGCTCCAGGGCACCTGGGTGACCTCGGATGCCGTGATCGCCCCGTTGGCGACGGTGATCTGGACCTGGACGTTGCCGTACCTGGTCATGATCGCGTCGCCGAGGATCGTGCGGGCCGCGGTGCTCGTCGAGGATCCGCTCGCCGCTGAGCTCTCGGTCTGCGCAGGGGTCTGCGTGGAGGTGTCAGGCTGCGTGGGGGTGTCGGTGCCATCGGATCCCGTGTCTGCCTCGGCCACCACGCTCGCCGCCACCGAGGCGGAGGCACTGGTCGACGTGCTGTAGCTGAACAGCAGGACGAGGGTCGAGATCGTGCTGAGCAGCCAGAGGGTGATGCGGCGCATGGGTGCGTCCCTTCTCGGGTCGGGTGGATCAGGAGGTGAAGCGCTCGAGGTGCACGCGCCCGGCGGGAACTCCGGCGGCCAGGGCCGCGGCCCGCGCAGCCGTCATCCAGCCGTCGGCACCGCACAGGTACACGTCGTGGTCAGCGATGTCGGGCACGATCTCGCGCAGGGCCTGGTCATCGCTGAGGTCTCGGGCCTGCTCCGGTAGCCAGCTCGCGCGGCTGGTGATCCGGGGGCCTTCGATCAGGAGGTAGCGGGCACCCCGCGCGGCGGCCAGGTCAGCCAGTTCGTCGGCGAGCACGGCCTCGCTGCGACTGCGCACCCGGTGCACGACGGTGACGTCACCCGGGCCCTGGGGCAGGTCCTCGAGGATGGCGCGCAGCGGCGTGATGCCGATGCCACTGCCCATGAGCAGGACCTTGCGCTGGGTGCGGACCCCGTCGTGCAGGCGCCCGTAGGGCCCCTCGACCATGACCCTCGTGCCCGGACGAAGGGTGGCCAGGCGACGGGAGCCGTCACCGACGTGGGCTGCGGTGAAGCGCAGGGTGGCGCCGTCCGGTGCCGCGGAGATCGAGTAGGGGTTGGCCCGCGACCAGCCCGGCCCGTCGAGGAAGCGCCACTGGAAGAACTGCCCGGCGCGCACCGGCATCCGACGGACCGAGCGGCCGGCGACGGTCACGGTGGTGGCATCCGGACCCTCGGCGCGAACGTCCACGACGCGCAACGACCCGGCGAATGAGCGCCAGAGCGGCAGCAGCACCCGGAAGATGATCACGGCGCCGGCGGTGCTGGCCCACAGCCCCCACCAGAAGACCGTGGCGAGCGTCGAGGAGAGGAACTCCGCGCCCGTCCACAGCTGGTGCGGCAGGGCCAGCCCCGCCCCGAGGTAGGCGTAGAGGTGGATCAGGTGCCAGGACTCGTAGCGCAGTCGCGCCCGGGCCTTCTTCACCGACGTGACCACGACCATGACGAGCGCGAGCGTCCCGGCGACCGCCAGCAGCATCCCCGGATAGGTGACGACGAAGTCGACGAGGGTGCCCCACACGCCAGCGTCGGTCGAGGCGGCGTACCCGAGGGTGATGAGCGCGATGTGGGCGAGCATGAGGGTGAACGAGGTGAACCCGACGAGGCGGTGGACACGGGTCAGCTCGTCCTGGCCCCAGGCCTGCTCGACCCACGGGATGCGGGCCATCAGCCCCACCTGGAGCAGCAGGAGCGCCGAGGCGACGAGACCGGTGAGCCGACCCGTCGAGGTGAGGAACCCTGCGGTGGTGCCGAGTTCCTGGATGCCGCCGCCGCCCACCCACAGGGCGATGGTGAAGAGCACCACGCCCCAGCCGAGCGCGGCGCTGAGGTCGCGCCACCGGCGAGGCACCGGCCCGAGGCGGCGGCGCCGCGTCGGTCCCGTGGGACGCGAGAGGTGTGACGCGCCACGAACGTGCGCGGACGGCATCCGGGAGGTGGTGACGGTGCTCGAGCTCATGCGACCACCGTCACGGCGCAACCTGTGCGTCCCCTGTGGTTGGTCTGGGCCTGCCCTGTCGCTTGTGTCCGGCACTGTGGCGGCCTGGGCAACCAACATGCCGGACACAACGGGACACGACAGGATCACCCGCCGGGACGTCCGGCACTGTGGCGGTCTGGGCAACCACCATGCCGGACGCACGCAGACGTCTGCCCCGCCATCGGCAAGAATGCCCGGGTGAGCGCTGCCGTGCCCCCGCCCCTTGCCGCGACGTCTGCCGCGTCCCCTCCCCCAACCTCCCTTCCTGCCGGGGTCTCACCCGACCGGGAGGTGATGTTCCGCGCCCGCGTCGCCCGCTGGTGGCCCGACCTGGTCAACGGCCTGCGGATGGCCTACGGCGACGAGCGGGCCGGGGCGCTCGGTGCCGACCTGGTCGAGCTCGCGGGGGCTGCCTTCGCCGCCCGCTCGGACCGCCTGCACGTGCGTGACCTCGAGCGCATGCTGCGCCCCGACTGGCTCCAGGACCCGTCGATGGTCGGCTACGCGGCGTACACCGAACGCTTCGCCGGTGACCTGCGTGGAGTGGCCGACCACCTGCCCTACCTCGACGAGCTCGGGGTGCGCTACCTGCACCTCATGCCGCTGCTGCGCCCGCGCGAGGGCGACAGCGACGGCGGGTATGCCGTGGCCGACTACCGGTCGGTGCGCGCCGACCTGGGCTCGATGGACGACCTCGAGCACCTCGCGGCCCGGCTGCACGACGCCGGGATGAGCCTGGTGCTCGACCTCGTGCTCAACCACGTCGCCCGTGAGCACGAGTGGGCCGTCAAGGCGCGCGCCGGCGACCCGACGTACCGCGAGTACTTCCACGTCTTCCCCGACCGCGACATGCCCGACGCGTACGAGGCGACCCTGCCCGAGGTCTTCCCCGACTTCGCCCCCGGCAACTTCACCTGGGACGAGGACCTGCAGGGCTGGGTGTGGACGACGTTCAACGAGTTCCAGTGGGACGTCAACTGGAGCAACCCCGCGGTGCTGCGCGAGTACGCGTCGATCATCCTCGACCTGGCCAACCGCGGCGTCGACGTGCTGCGCCTGGATGCCATCGCCTTCCTGTGGAAGCGCCTCGGCACCGACTGCCAGGGCGAGCCCGAGGTGCACGCCCTCACCCAGGTGCTGCGGGCCGTGACCCGGATCGCGTGCCCCGCGGTCGCGTTCAAGGCCGAGGCGATCGTGGCCCCGACCAAGCTGCTGCCCTACCTCGGCACCGGCGCCTACAGCGGCAAGGTCAGCGACCTCGCCTACCACAACAGCCTCATGGTGCACGTCTGGTCGATGCTCGCCTCGCAGGACGTGCGGCTGGCGGCGCACGCGCTCGGCTCGCTGCCGCCCAAGCCCACGACGGCGACGTGGCTGACCTACCTGCGCTGCCACGACGACATCGGCTGGGCGATCATGGACGAGGATGCCGGTGCCGTCGGCCTGAGCGGGCACGCGCACCGAAGCTTCCTCTGGCACTGGTACGCCGGCGACCACTTCGGCTCACCGGCTCGGGGGCTGGTCTTCCAGTACAACCCCGAGACCGACGACGGGCGCACGAGTGGCACCGCGGCATCCCTCATCGGACTCCAGTCGGCCGGTTCTGCGGCTGAGGTCGAGTCCGCGGCGGCGGCCCTGCGCCTGGCCAATGCGATGGTGCTCGGCTGGGGCGGCATCCCGGTGATCTGGAGCGGTGACGAGCTCGGGCAGCCGAACGACCCGCGCTGGGCGCTCGAGCCCGGGCACGGTGACGACAACCGGTGGGCGCACCGGCCGCGGCTGGACTGGGAGCGTGCCGAGCACCGCCACGACCGGACGACCACGGCGGGGCGCGTGTTCGGCGATCTCGTCGAGCTCGTGCGGGCCCGCGGCTCGTTGGTGCACCTGCACGGGTCGGTCGAGACGCAGATCGCGCCGGTCGATGACCCCGGTGTGCTGGTGACCGTGCGTGAGCACCCGGTCGGGCGGTTCGTCGGGGTCTACAACGTGACGCCGCAGTGGCGGATGTGGCCGGGGTGGCGGGTCAACGAGCTCGGTGTGGCGGATGCCGTCGACCGGATCACCGGGGACGCCTTGCCGTGGGGTGGCGACGGCAACGTGTGGCTGCCGCCCTTTGCCGTCCTCTGGCTGACCACCTGACCCTGCCACCTGACCCCTGACCCCTCGGGTGCGGCTTCTCGCGAACGTGGGTGAAGATCGTCGGCTGGACGACGATCTTCACCCACATTCGCGGAGAGTCACCAGGCGCCGAGGAGGTCTCCGGCGATGCGGATGATGAAGGCCCCGACGACGATGATGAACACGACGCGCACGAAGCCGCTACCCTTCGCCACCGCGGTTCGGGCCCCGACGTACCCGCCGAGCAGGTTGGCCACGGCCATCACGCCACCGACCACCCACATGACGTGGCCGCCCGGGATGAAGACGGTCAGGGCCCCGAGGTTGGTCGCGAAGTTGGCGATCTTGGCCTTGGCGCTGGCCTCGAGGAAGGCGTAGCCCATGAGCCCGACGAGGGCGAACACCATGAACGAGCCAGTCCCCGGGCCGAGCGCGCCGTCGTACACGCCGATGACGAAGCCGGTGAGCATCGCGAAGACGGTGTGCCGACGCCCACTGAAGCGCAGCGCCGTCGACTCTCCCAGCGACGGCTTGAACAGGGTGTAGGCGCCGACCGCGATGAGGAGCACGAGGATGATCGGGTAGAACGCCGCCTTGGGGATGTGCAACCCGATGAGGGCTCCGACCACCGCGCCGACATAGGCCACGCCGGCCATCGGCAGGGCGGTGCGAAGGTCGGGCTTGACCCGGCGGTAGTACGTCACCGACGACGTGGCGGTGCCCCAGATCGAGCCGAACTTGTTCGTCGCGAGGATCTGCGCCGGCGTGGCCCCGGGCACCCCGAGCAGCAGCGCGGGAAGCTGCACGAGCCCACCCCCACCGACGACCGCGTCGATCCACCCGGCCAGAAAGCCCGCGAGGCCGAGCAGCGCGATGACCTCGACCCCCGGGTCGCTCACGGGCGGGTCACGCGGCCATCCAGGCGTCGACCAGGGCGAGCACGTCGAGCAGTTCGTGGGCCCGGCCGTCGGGCACGGCCGTGACCTCGACCCGCTGGTTGGCGGGGATGTCGGAGTGCGGGATCCAGATCGCTCGCATGCCGACCTGCTGCGGGCCGTGCACGTCCTCGAAGATGCGATCCCCCACGTAGACCGACCGTCGCGGGTCGACGTCGAGCTCGCGGCAGATCGCCCGGAACGCCTCCGGGTGCGGCTTCACGTGGTCGAGCTCGCTGGAGTACAGGTCTGCGTCGACGAGGTCGAGCACCCCGTCACGCTCGAAGATGCCCTGGTGGTACTCGCGCGACCAGATGGTGTTCGAGAGCACCCCCACCTTGATCCCCCGAGCGCGCAGCCCCTCCCACAGCGGCCGCACCTGCGGGTCGGTGTGGGTGTGCGGCTCCCAGAAGCCGCGGTAGGCCGCGAGCGCCAGGTGGTGCCGGTCGTGCGCGGCATCGATCCCAGCAGCCTCGAGGATGTCTGCCAGCGCGGCCGACGTGTGCTCGTCGCGACCCCTCGTCCAGGCAGCGCTCTCGACCTCGAGGATGCGGTCGGCGAGCCGGTGCGCCTCGTCAAGATCGGCCTGCGAGACGTCCGGGGAGTCAACGGGGATGCCGTGGACCTCCCGCGCGAAGACCCGCCACTGCTCGGGCAGGTCAACCTCGTGCCACGGGGTCAGCGTGCCGCCCCAGTCGAAGACGACCGCGTCGACCGGGTGGCTCATGCCTGCCCGATCTCCGCGAGGATCTCCTGCACCGCCGCGTCGACCGCGACCTCGCGCCGCTCCCCGGTGCGCCGGTCCTTGACCTCGATGACGCCCTGCGCCAGCCCACGCCCGATGACGACGATGGTCGGGACCCCGATGAGCTCGGCATCCTTGAACTTCACACCCGGGCTGGCCTGGCGGCGGTCGTCGAGCAGCACCGCCACACCGCGCGCCTCGAGCGCACGAGTGAGCTCTTCGCCGTAGGTCGCGACGGTCTCGTCCTTGCCGGTGACGACGACGTGCACATCGGCCGGGGCGAGAGCGCGGGGCCAGATGAGGCCGAGCTCGTCGTGGTTGCCCTCGGCGACACAGGCCACGGCCCGCGAGACACCGACGCCGTACGAGCCCATCGTCACGGTGCGCAGCTTGCCGTTCTCGTCGAGCACCTTGAGGTCGAGCGCCTCGGCGTACTTCGTGCCGAGCTGGAAGATGTGCCCCATCTCGATGCCGCGGGCGCTCTCGAGCCCGTGACCGCACGACGGGCAGGCGTCGCCGTCGCGCACCTCGGCCGCCTCGATGGTGCCGTCGCCCTCGAAGTCACGGCCCTTCACGAGGTCGAAGACGTGCTTGCCAGAGATGTCGGCGCCCGTGATCCACGCGGTGCCGTCGGCGACGCGGGGGTCGAGCAGGTACCGGATGCCGGTCGACTTCTCCAGACCCAGCGCGCCGGGGCCGATGTAGCCCTTGGCCAGCGTCGGGTAGTTCGCGAAGTCCTTCTCCTCGAACGCCTCGACGCGGGCGGGCTCGACCTGGGCACCGAGGCGCTTCTCGTCGACCTCGCGGTCGCCGGGCACGCCGATGGCCAGCGGCTCGCGGGTGCCGTCGGGCAGCACGAGCATGACGACGACGTTCTTCAGCGTGTCGGCAGCGGTCCAGGCCCGCCCATCCGCCCGGGGGTGGTCGGCGTTGGCGGCAGCGACCAACGTGTCGATGGTCGGGGTGTCGGGGGTGTCCTCGACGTGCGCGGCGGGCAGGGAGGTGACGTCCACGGCATCCGGCGTCGGGACGCGCACGGCCTCGACGTTCGCGGCGTACCCGCAGTTCACGCACCGCACGTAGGTGTCCTCGCCGTTCTCGGCGGTGGCGAGGAACTCCTCGGACTTCGAGCCGCCCATGGCCCCGGCCATCGCCTGGACGATGACGTAGTGGAAGCCGAGCCGGTCGAAGATGCGCACGTAGGCGTCGCGGTGCAGCTGGTAGCTCTTGTCGAGCCCGGCGCCGTCGATGTCGAAGGAGTAGGAGTCCTTCATGACGAACTCGCGGCCACGCAGGATGCCGGCGCGCGGGCGGGCCTCGTCGCGGTACTTGGTCTGGATCTGGTAGATCGACAGGGGCAGGTCCTTGTACGAGCTGTACAGGTCCTTGACGGTGAGGGTGAACATCTCCTCGTGGGTGGGGCCGAGCAGGTGGTCGGCCCCCTTGCGGTCCACGAGCCGGAAGACGTTCTCGCCGTACTCGGTCCAGCGCCCACTGGCCTCATAGGGCTCACGCGGCAGCAGCGCCGGGAAGAGCAGCTCCTGGCTGCCGATGGCGTCCATCTCCTCGCGCACGATCGTCTCGACCTTGCGCAGCACCTTCAGGCCGAGCGGCAGCCAGGTGTAGACGCCGGGGCTGACGCGCCGGATGTAGCCGGCCCGCACGAGCAGCTGGTGGCTCGGGACCTCGGCGTCCGCCGGGTTCTCGCGAAGGGTTCGCAGGAACAGGGACGACATGCGCATGGCCACGGGAGGGCTCCTCGGTGCGGTCGGGTCGGTCGGGCAACCTGCCAAGGATAACGACGTCAGCGGATGCCGTGCGCGTCGCCTCGGTTGACGCGCACCTCCGCGCCCCACCCCCGGTCGAGAGTAGGCGGATCGCCGTCTCGCCGCGGATGCAGACGGCGATTCGCCTACTCTCGACTGGAGGGGTCAGGCGGTGAGGGCGCTCTGGCCGAGGACCAGAACCCCCATGACGAGGACGAACCAGCCGAAGCCCTGACGCAGCCGGTCCTGCGGCACCCGGCCCGACAGCAGCGCACCGCCGATGCTGCCGAGCACGGCCATCGCGGTCACGGCGGCCGCGAGCCCCCAGTCGATCGACACCGACGACAGGTAGCCGGCGAGGCCCGCGAACGACTTCATGGCGATGACGAGCAGTGAGGTGCCCACGGCCACCGGCATGGGCAGCCCACCGAGGAGCACGAGGGCGGGGACCACGAGGAACCCACCGCCAGCGCCGACGAGACCGGTGACGAGGCCGACCACCACTCCCTCGAGCAGCACGAGCTTGACGGGCAGCTCGCGCACCGAGGCGCTGCCGCCAGCGTCACCGGCAGCCGACCCCGAGCCCGGCCCGGCGGCATCCTGCCTGGCCCGGCCCCTGATCATGGCGACCGCCGTCGCGACCATCATGAGCGCGAAGGCCACGAGCAGGACCGTGCCGGGGATGAACTCGGCGATCCTTCCACCCGCGTAGGCCCCTGCCATCGCCGCGGCACCGAAGATGGCGCCGGTCCGCCAGCGCACCCGTCCGGCGCGGGCGTGCGGCACGAGAGCGGCGAGGCTGGTCACCCCCACGACGAGCAGCGACGTCGCGATCGCCTCCTTCGCGTCGAGCCCAGCGATGTACACCAGCAGGGGCACGGTCAGGATCGAGCCGCCACCGCCGAGCAGGCCCAGGGCCATCCCGACGAGCACGGCGAGCAGCAACACCACGGGAGACATGAGCCCAGCATACCCCCTAGGGTATATCGCTCGGGACGTCCTTGCCCTGGATGGGCCCCACCTGCTGGTAGCGCGCCCGCACACCCGAGTCCAGGAAGCCCAGCGAGCGGTACAGCGCGCGGGCACTCGGGTTGTCGACGTTCACCGCGAGCCAGGCCTGCTCGTAGCCGGCCTTGCGCAACGTCCGCAGCGACCGGACGACGAGGTGCGCACCGAGCCGCTGGCCCCGCCACTCGGGCACCACCCCGACCTGATCGATCCAGTTGTCGGAGATCGTCACGAACCCCGCCACGTGTCCGTCCTCGTCGAGCGCCACCCGCGAGAGGTCGGGGTGGAAACCCTCGTCCTCCTCGACCGACCTGACCCACTCAGCGAACGGGGTGTCAGGGAAGCCCGGGCGGTTCGCGAACGACCGCGAGTAGGCGGCGTGGAAGAGGTACTGGGTGTCCGCGGTCCACGGGTAGGTGTGCACCTCCGCGGGCCGCACGATGCGCGGGACCTCGACGAGCGGGCGACGCATCACGTGCTCGGCGAACGTGCGCTCGAGGCCGAGGCGTGCCGCGAAGGCGTCGGACTCTGGTGACGCGGTCTCGGCGACGACGCGCATCGGCCCTCCCCCGGCCTGGGCGAGCCACCACTTCAGCAGCTGCTCGCCGATCCCCTGCGAGCGCACCGACGGGTGGACCAGCGCCGTGACCGAGCGGGTCGCCGACGCGTCGAGGAAGGCTCCGGCCGCGGCGATCAGCTCACCCGTCTCATCGCGCCCGCCGACAGAGTGCCCGGAGAGGAAGAGCTCTCGCAGCATCGGCTCGGTCGCCAGCAGCGGCAGCCCACCGTCACGCTCGAGGCAGCACTGGGCCAAGTGGGTCAGGGCAGGAAGGTCACCCTCGGTGAGAGGCTTCCAGTCCAGGGTCGACATGCCGGGCTCAGCGGACCGGGGCGGCGACGGGGCGGATGCGGGCTGCGTGAGCCATACCCCATCCAACCACTACCGGCACGGGCCCCTACAGGAGCACCGTCGCGAAGTCGCCCGCGTCACGGAACCCGAGCCGTCGATACGTCGCCCGTGCGGCCGTGTTGAAGTCGTTGACGTAGAGCGTGACCAGTGGCGCCGGACCGAGCATGACCTGCTCGACGACACTCGCGAGCATCGGCGCCGCCAAGCCCTGGCCGCGCAGGTGCGGCGCGAGCCACACGCCCTGGAGCTGGGCGCAGCCGAGCGCGAGGCTGCCGATGTCGGTCTTGAAGACCACCTCACCGTGCTCGATGACGACGTAGGTGTGGCCGCGCTGGGCCAGGGTCGCCAGCGAGGCCAGGTAGCCCCGGGAGCTCCCCCGGTAGGGCGGGTAGCCGATCTCGGCGGTGAACATGTGCTCGGCCGCCGGCAGGACGAGGTCGACCTCGTCCACGCGCGCCGGGCGCACCCGCTGGTCGATCTGGACCCCCAGCGTCGACGGCAGTCGGTCGGCGACGAGCAGGGGCTGGCGGGTGCGGATCGCTCGCGCGGGCCCCCAGTGGGGCGCAAGGTGCGACCAGAGCCCCTCGACCTCGTCACGGCGCCCGAACAGTGACGCGCAGCGGCCCTTCCAGCGACGGACCCTCTCGGCGATCAGGGCCTGGCTCTCGGTGGTGGTGGCCACCGGGACGACGTTGGCACTGGCCCAGCACAGCGAGGAGAGCTCACCGTCGACGCGGTGTCCGAGCACGCTCATCAGCGACCCGGTGCGGGCCCCCTCGAGGATGCGCGCCGCCACGAACACACTGCCCGGGAGGTCGCGAGAACACAGGTCCAGGGCGTCGTCGCGGTCAGCGAGCGAGAGGGGCCTGATCGGGGAGCGCGTGCGCAGCAC
>ENA-UPSM01001722-UPSM01001722.1-activated-sludge-metagenome-genome-assembly--contig:-NODE-1722-length-28165-cov-6.264710_pt1 | contig 28165 bp, 24 predicted proteins | sample MGYA00238181_ERZ773283 | MGnify/ENA primary metagenome ERZ773283 (study PRJEB29023, sample SAMN05720199) | activated sludge metagenome | isolation source: Anaerobic digester | place: Japan...
CCTGATGAAAACCTCCGATTTCGGAGAATATGGTTATGGGAAATACAAAGACGTGGTCAACGGGCTGCAGTTCGAGCGGATCGCCTCCGCATCCGGCCCGACCCTGGGAGCCATGAAGCGCCCGTCCGACGGCAAGACCCCGGAGACGGTGGGTCTCGACAAGGACACCCAGGTGCCCGGGATGCACGTCGTGGAGATGCTCGGGTTCGATCCGGCGCGCGTGTCCGACATGGACAAGTGGCTGGAGGTCGTGTACGACAAGTGGGGGCTGCTCCCGTTCAAGGACATGGTCGGCTTGAGTCCCATCTCCGAGGCGCTGAACTGCCGAGGCGTGGTGGTGCGGCCGGAGTGGATCCCTCTGCTCTCCGACGACGGAAAGCTGGACGGCCTGATGCTCATCGTCGAGGACGTGACGGAAAATCGGCGCGTGGAATCGGAGATGAAGAAGCTCTCGCGTCTCCACGAGGAGAACATGGAGCTGATGAGCCAGATCGTGAACCTGGAACCCGACGAGATCCAGGATTTCGTCTACGACAGTTCCGGTCTTCTCAAGGAAGCCGAGAACATCGTGGAGACCGCCAACCGCGACCGCAAGTTCATCGACACGCTGTACCGGGCCGTGCACACGCTCAAGGGCAATTCCGGCCAGTTCCAGTTCAAGGGGCTCCAGAATCTGGCATTGGAGATCGAGAACGACATCGCCAAGCTCCGCGACCAGGAAGAATGGGAGACGGGCGACGGCGAGGAGGAGGAGTTCCAGAAGATCCGCAAGGGGATCGAGGAGGCCGAAGGCTACGTCCGGCGCCTGGAGGAACTGCGGGGCAAGCTCGGACAGAGGGACGAGAAGCTCGACGAGAAGGTGGTGCGCAACGCTCCCGCGGTGATGGCCCAGATTTCCGACATCGAGAGCGTGGCCGCGTCCGTGTGGGGCGTCCACGAAGCCGGGCGGAACCTCGGCTGGAACCCGGCGACGCTTTCGATGCTGGCGGCGGCGGCGGCCTCGGCGGCCGCATTGAAGGAAGTGGACGTCGCGCGGTTGGGCAGGACCTTGCAGTCCGTGATCGGCAAGACGGCCACCCGCCTGGGGAAGAAGGCCTCGTTTTCGCTGGTCGGATCCGGAGCCATCGATGTCGAGGTCCTGCGGGTCCTGCATCGCTGCCTGGTCCACCTGGTCAACAACTCGCTGGACCACGGTCTGGAAAAGCCCCAGGAGCGCGTGGCCGCGGGCAAGCTCGAGACGGGAATCGTCACGTTGGAATACAAGCGGATCAAGGACCGGCTGGAACTCGTGTTCTCCGACGACGGTCGGGGCATCGACCTCGAGGCAGTCCGGAACAAGGCCGTCGAGAAGGGGCTCATCGACAAGTCCAAGGCCGCGCTCGCCCGCGACGAGGAAGTCCTGGATTTCATGTTCCTCGCGGGATTCACCACGCGCGAAAAGGTCGGGGAATTCTCCGGTCGCGGAGTGGGGTTGGACATGGTCAAGGACGCGTTGTCGAGCCTGGGCGGCACGATCCACGTGAAGACCGTGTCCGGCAAAGGTTCGTCGTTCGTCATACGGATGCCGCTGTCCGCGGCGGTTCCGTCAACCCGGTTCATCTATTCGGAGGTCGATGCATGAAACTCCATCGAGCCGTACCCTGGCTTGCCGCGGCGTTCCTCGCCGCCCAGGCCTCGGCGGACAAGATCTACGTGTTCTTCCCGAGCATGGCCAAGCCGAACGTGGTCCAGGCCGCGCTCCAGGCGAAGCTGTCCGGCCACGAAGTGACGGTGTTCGGACGCCTCGCCGATTTCACCACGATGATCAAGCAGACCCCGCCCGACGCGATCCTCGCCCCGAAGGCCCTGGCCGAGCAGTTCCCGGACTTCAAGGTCTTCCTGAAGGGGGCCCGCAACGGCGGCGCCTTGGAGCCGGCTGTGCTGATCTCCACCAAACCGGTGGTGGCCGACGCGCTGGCCACGGCGAACGTGGGCGTGGTGGGCGTATTGGAACGCCCCGCCATGAACGGCTACGTCAAGAGCGTGGTGGGATCGCAGCCCAAGCTCAAGATCGTGACCAAGGTGGAGGACCTGCTTCCGCTCCTGACCTTCGGGTCGGCCGACGCGATCCTGGTGGGCGAAGGGCAGGTCGACGAGATCAAGGGACGTTCGCAGGCCGCGCTCCAGACCACCGACGTGGCCAACGGCAAGATCGGCTTGCTGGTCGCATCGGCCAAGGGCGACGCCTCGAAGCTGGAAGCCGCGCTCAAGACGCTCGGTACCGCCGAGAAGAAGATGCTGGGGGTGGACTCATGGATCAAGTGAAACACGCACCGACCTGGATCGTCGCGGTCGCCACGGCTTTCCTGGGCGCGGCGGCCTTCGGCCAGGATGAATCGAAACGGATCCTCGTGCTGCACCCGGCCGGCCCGTCGTTCGACGACGCCAAGAAGGGCATCCAGGAGACGCTCGGCGACGGATACGACCTCAAGGGGCTCGTCGTCACCAAGGAAACCTCCGTCGAAGAAGTGCAGAAGGCCTGGAAGGAGGCCGCACCCAAGGTCGTGGTCGCCATGGACAACCGCGGTGTCGCGCTGTTCAAGGACGCCCGCGTCAAGATGTCGGATTCCGTCACGCCGGGAGTCGCCCTCATGGGGGTGCGGATCGACGCGACCATCCGGGACGTGCAGAACGTCGTGGGGATCAACTACGAGATCCCGGCGGTGACGACGATCGTGAACCTGCGTTCGCTCCTGTCCAATCCGATCAAGAAGATCGGCGTGGTCCACAGGGCGTCCATGGACGACATGATCCGCAAGAACGCCGAATTCTGCGCCCAGGAGAACGTGGAGATCGTGGGGATCAGGGTTCCGGACGACGCCGACGCCAAATCCGCGCTCAACGACGCCCTGAAGGAACTGACCAAGCGTTCCGACATCGACGTGCTCCTGGTGATCAACGACAATTTCTTCCTCAACGCGAAACTGGTCAAGGAGGTCTGGCTGCCCCGGCTTTCCGGTTGGAAGCATCCGGTCGTGGTGGGCGTGGAAAGCCTCGTGAAGCCCGAGCTCAAGTTCGGGACGTTCGCGGTGCTTCCCGACAACTACGCCCTCGGGGCGCAGGCCGCGGGGCTGGTCCAGGAGATCGAGGACGCGGGCTGGAAGGTCGAGGATCCCAAGGTCGACCAGCCGTTGTCGGTGATCAAGACCCTGAACCTCCGCGGCATGAAGTCGTGCTGCGGAGTCCAGCAGGACAAGCTGGGCGAAGTCGACAAGGTTCTCGAGTAGGAATCGGTTACGAGCAGGAATCCGGAGGATACCCAAATGGCCGCGCGAACGACAATCCAGGGAAAACTGGTCAAGACATCGCTGATGGTTCTCGTGCCCGCCTTCGTGCTCGTCACGTTGGCGGTGGTGATCCTCAACGTGTTCCTCGGCGGGAAGACGCAGCGCGAGACCGTGATGCGGATCGAATCGTCCCTCAAGGCCAAGGGGAGGCTGTTGACCGCCAACAACGCCCAGGCGCTGGTGGGGATGGCGGAAGGCAACGCGTTCATGCAGATCAAGGATCTGGTGGCGTCCACCGTGAAGGACGACATCGACGTGGTGTCCGGGACCTTCATCATGGCGGATTCCTCCATGCCCTGGGCGACGGCCGACGAGACGGATTCCGTCCGCATGGCCGGCATCCTGGCGAAGGCCGAGGAACTCGGGGATCCGGCGATCGTGTGGGCCCGTTCCCTCGAGGCCATCGAGTCGCGCAGGACCGTCGGGGTGTCCGACGAACTTCTCGAGTTCGCGGCCCCGGTGGGCGATCCCGAAGCGCCCATGGGATGGATCCTGTACAAGTTGTCCACCGCGACCATGCGCGAGGCGATCCAGGCCGCGAAGGACGGCAGCCGCAAGGGGACCGCGCTGGTGATCGTCCTCCTGGTTGCGCTGGGAACCGGAGCCCTGCTCATCTCGCTTCGCAAGTTCGGAAGCGAGGCGGCGAACCTGTCGCGTCCGATCCGCGAACTGGCGGCGGCGGCGGAGATCATCAAGAACGGCGACTACAAGCAGCCCGTGGTCGTGCATTCCGACGACGAGATCGGGGAGCTCGCGTCCACCTTCGAGACGATGCGCCAGACCGTGCAGACCTACACCGAGCACCTGGAAGAGCTCGTGGAAGCCAAGATGCGCCAGGTGCGCGACATCCTGGACAACGTCGAGCAGGGATTGTTCGTCGTGGGGTTCGACGGCAACATCAGTCCGGAACACTCCAAGGCCGCTCCTGAGATCCTCGGGGTCAACGAACTCCAGTCGATCCGCGACGCCCTGCATCTGAGCCCTTCGCAGGAAGAGGACTTCGTGGGCTGGCTCAACCTGGTCCGTTCCAAGCACGCGGCCATGCGCTGGGACAAGCTGACCAAGGTCGCTCCGGTGCAGGATCTGGAAATCCCGGGCGCCGACGGCCAGACCCGCTACGTGCGCGTGCGCTACCAGCGCATGTACGACAAGAACCGCGACGTCGAGAAGATCATGGTCCTGGCGCAGGACGAGACCGAGGCGAGGCGCATCGAACGCGTGGTCGCCGAAGAGAAGGAGCGCCACGAGAACGAGGTGAAGACCATCCTGGGCCTGGTGAACAACCTGCCCGAGGTCATCAAGGATTTCCAGAAGGACGCCCGCAAGCGTCTGGACGACCTCACCGACCTCGCCAAATCGATGCTCGACCGCGCGACGGCGGCGCGGGAGAAGTTCCCCGACGGTCCCGGTTTCAAGCCGTCACCCGAGGACATCGGGCGCCTGTTCCGGGATCTGCACACGATCAAGGGCAACGCGGGCACCTACGGATTCGAACGGCTGGGCAGGTTGGCCCACCACAGCGAGGACCTGCTGGAAGACCTGAAGGAACCCATCACCGTGCGGACCACCGTCACCTTGGGTGCGTTGGCCGAACGTCTCGAGGAGATGGACGCCGCCTACCAGGAAATCCTGGAAACGGAAAAACGGTTGTCGGGTGGCGGTGGGGAGGGCGACGCCCTGGTCCAGATTTCCGAGCGCAAGATCGAGCATGTCCGCCGGATGGCGTTGGCGATGCATTCCGGAAGCGCCGTGGTGGCCGATTCCGAGGCGGTCAAGACCCTGGCGATGGCCTGCGAGCGTCTTCGCGACGTGCCGTTGGCGCGCCTGGCCGACAAGTACCGCGGCATGATCGGGCGCCTGGCCGAGCGGCTGGGCAAGCAGATCCACTTCGAGGTCGTTCCGACCCATCTCGAGCTGAGTCCGCATTTCTTCAATCCCATCGACGAGGCCTTGATCCACATGCTGCGGAACTCCGTGGACCATGGCATCGAGTCGCCTTCCGATCGGGCGGCCAAGGGCAAACCGGAACGGGGAACCATCCGTCTGGAGGTCGCGATCAACGACGACCAGGTCACGGTCACGCTTTCCGACGACGGCGGAGGCATCAACGTCGAATCGGTGGCGAGGAAGGCCGTCGAAAACGGCGTCGCCACTCCGGCCGAGATCGCCAGGATGTCCGACGACGAGAAGATCCAGCTCGTCTACGAGGCGGGGGTGTCGACCGCATCGTCGGTTTCCGACGTGTCGGGTCGCGGCGTGGGCATGTCGGCAGTGAAGGAGTGCGTGGAATCGCAAGGGGGCACCTTGCGCCTGACCAGCGTGCCGGGATCGGGGTCGAAGACCATCATCCAATTGCCGAGCCGCTTCGCGTCCTGAACCCGTCGCCGGAGGTTTCCATGTCGATGTCGTGGAAAAGGGATCCGCGGTGGATCCGCCTCCAGGCCGAGCGGAGGAAGATCGGGCTCCGGTGGCGCGTGCTCGCCCCGGCGCTGTCCGGACTGGTGCTTTCTGATCTGGCTGTGCTCCTGTTCGCGGGGGCGTCCTGGCGGGGGTTCGGCTGGAGCCTCCTGGTGGCCGGGCTCGCGGGGTTCGTTACCTGGAGGCTCGTGGCGCGCGCCGTGGCGCCCGTCGAGGGCATTGCGGGCAGATTGCGTCATCTGGCGTCGGACGGCGGAGGGATCGGGGTCCGGATCGAGGTCCAGGGCTACGACGACATCGTGGCCATCGCCAACGATTTCAACACGGTCATGGGGCGCCTCCAGTCGCTGGTCGACCCTCTGGCCGGTCGGGCGGAACCGCTGACCGCCGCCGCCAACGACCTGGCCGGTTTTTCCGCCAGGATGCCGGAGCAGATCGAGGCCATGGAGCGGACTTCCGCGAAGGTGATGGAGGCCACGAGAACGGCGTCGAACGATCTCGCGGGGATCTCGGGTTCCCTGCAGGACGTGTCGGCGTGCATCGGGATGCTTTCCTCGTCGGCCGACGAGATCGCGCGTTCGCTCACCGACGTCGCCGGCACCTGCGTGGACGAGGTGCAGTTGGCGGGCAAGGCGCGCGAGGAGGCCGGGGCGGCGACGGACGTGATGGTCGGACTCAGCCGCGAGGCCGAAGCCATCGGAGGGATCCTTTCCGAAATCCAGGCGATCGCCGCGCGGACGCGGTTGTTGGCCTTGAACGCCACCATCGAAGCGGCGAGGGCCGGCGAGGCCGGGAAGGGATTCGCCGTCGTGGCCGGGGAAGTCAAGGAGCTTTCCAGCCAGACCGCGCGTTCCACCGAGAAGATCCGGGACATGGTGGTGTCGATCCAGGCGGCCACGCGTTCTGCGGTGGACGCGATGCAGAGGATCAGCGGGAAGGTCGACGAAGTCGACCGGATGTCGCGCGGGATCGAGGAGCGCGTCCGCAAGCAGACAGGAACCATCGCAGAGATCTCCGCCAACGTCAAGTTCGTGGACGAACAGGCCGCCACGATTTCGGAGGTCGTCACCGAATCCGGTCTGAAGCTGTCCGAAACGACATCGGTGATCGGCGAATTGCAGGCGCCGCTTGCGGTCATCGAAAGCGACGCCAGACTCGTCGGCGAGCAGTCCGAAGTCCTCTCCCGCCTGGGGACGGAGCTGGGGGCCATGGTGGAGGCGTTCCGGAAGCCTTGAGGCCAGCCCGATCCCCCGAAGGACGGGCTGCGAACATTTTTTGACAGGTCGCGGACCCGAAGGATTCTTGGATCCTCTTTTCGGAACTATCATGGATGTCGTGCTGGAAATCCATCGGAACGTTCCCGGCCTGTCGCGTTCCGCGACGGAGAACGATCGCTCGCTCGACCCCGGCGTCGAAGGGCGTCGTTGGCATCGCTCGGTCGCCCGGATCGCCGCATGGTCGATCCTTGCGCTGATCCTGGGCGGGCTGGTCGTCCATCTCGCATCGTCCTTGTTCGGCGACGCGTCCCGGTCGCACGGTCCGGTCGGGATCGTCCTCGAGGTCGCCGTGGTTGTGCTGCTGTGCATCTGCGGCCTGGGCCTGCGCCGGGTCCATCTGCTCGAACGCGAACTTCTGCGCGGCGCGGAGGCCGTCCAGGAGTTGCAGGAGATCCAGTCGGTGCTGCGCAAGCGCAATCGGGAACTCGAGATGCAATCCCGGACCGACACGCTCACGGGAGTGGGAAACCGCCTCCTGCTGGCCGAAACCCTGGAATCCGAATCCCAGAGGTGCGATCGCTACGGGGATCCCCTGTCCTTGTCCGTGGTGGAAATCGGGGGGCTGCGCAAGATGCGAGTCGATTTCGGGAAGGTCGCCGTCGACGAAGCGCTGCGCCAGGCCGCGACCCTGATCCAGGGGTGCGCGAAACCTTCGGATTGGCTTTTTCGCTGGGGGGAAGGCGAGTTCGTGATCCTCTGGCTCGGGGCCGACGAGCGCGCGGCGCAGGAGCGCGTGGACGTGGTGGAGCGGGCCCTGCGGGAAGGCTTCGCGCGGTCGGGGATGGAACTTCCCGTGTCGATCGGCGTCACGACGTATTCCGGTGGCGAAGGTGGCGACCGGCTGTTGTCGCGGGCGGACCAGGCGAAGAGCGAGGTCCCGAAGGGCGGCGTGCGCTTCCTGCGAGCGCCTTCCCCGCCGACCGGAGTCGCTTGTCCGGATTGACGGAATCCGTCTGGGCGCCTCTCAGTCGCCGTCGGACAGGATCCGGTCCAGGTCCAGGAGGCAGACCAGGTCGTCGCGGTTCTTGAGGATCGCCCGGAAGTAGCTTCCCGAAATGCCTCCGACGTTCGAAGGCGGCGGCTCCAGGTCGGTCCGCGGCGCGTTCATCACGTCGTCGACCCCGTCCACGAGAAGCCCGATGTCCTCTTCGCCCGACCGCACCACGAGGATGCGCGCCTTGCGGTCTTCGGGAACCGGGCCGATCCCGAACCGGATCCCCAGGTCCAGGACGGTCATGATCTGTCCTCGAAGGTTCACCACCCCGCGGACCTGCGGGGCCGCGTGGTGGACCTTGGTGATCGACCGCAATCCCGAGATCTCGCGCACCGAGGAGTTCGGCAGCGCGCAGAGCAGGTCGCCCACGGAAAAGACGGTGAGTTCCAGGTTGTCGGTGTTCGCGACGGTTTCCGTCTGGGTCATCGGTGCCCCCTGCGCAGGAGGAGTTTTTCGACTTCGGCGAGGATCTTTTCGCGGTCGAGCTTGACCAGGTAGCCGTCGACCCCCGCCTCGCGCCCGCGGCGTTCGGCCTCTTCCCCGGACAGCGAGGTGATGGCCACCACGGGGAGGTGGCGCAGGGACTCGATGGAACGGACGCGCCGGGTCAGTTCCAGTCCGTCCATGACGGGCATTTCCACGTCGGTGAGGACGAGCCCGATCCCGCCGGTCGTTTCCAGCAGGGCGAGCGCCTCGTCGCCGTTGACGGCTTCGACCACCTCGAGCCCGCACTCCTTGAGGTATCCCGCGATCTGGCGCCTGTAGAACGGCGAATCGTCGACCACGAGGACCTTTCCGGTCCTTCCCGCGTCCAGCTCCGGCGCCTTGACCAGGCCGGGGAGGCTGGTCTTGACCACGTCGTAGAGATCCACCAGGAGCGTGGTGTGGTTCGACAGGATCGTCGATCCGATGATCCCGGGTTGCGCGAACGTGGACTCGTCGAACTCCACCGAGGCTTCGACGATGTCGACGATCCGCGACACGATCAGGCCCACTTCCTTGCCGCCCACCGCGTAGACCACCACGAAGTACTCGTCCTGGTCGGGGAGGGGGTGCACCTGCGACACCTCCGACAGTTCCAGCAGCGGCAGGCTGCCGCCTCGGTACTGGATGGTCCTGCGGCCGCCGATCTTCTCGATGGATGCGCGCGGGATCACCTCCAGCCGCGAGACCAGCGAGAGCGGGACCGCGAACTGCTCGTGTTCGGCGACGCGGAACAGCAGCATCGACTGCGCGTCGCGCAGTTTCTGTCTGTGCCTCGACTCCTCGTCGCGGCTCCTGTCCGATCCGGCCACGTCCGACAGGTTCATGTACCGGGTGACGCCGACCACGTCCAGGATCAGCGAGACCCGGCCGTCGCCCAGGATGGTGGCTCCGGCGTAGCAGGAACAGTTGCGGAAGTGGCTTCCCAGCGGTTTCACGACGATCTCTTCCGACTCGTGGAGGCGGTCCACGATCAGTCCGTACTGGAACGTCCCGGCCGACAGGACCGCGATGTTGATCGCGCTCTCGGAGTGGTAGCGTCGGTCCGCGTTGCGGCGGCGTTCCTTTTCTTCCGGAGTCTCGCGTTCCCGGGGGCCGCGCCGGTCGTCGACGCGCGTGCGCCGGTCCGGTTTCTGTTCCCCGGATTCGGGGTGGACGAAGGTGGGGGTCGCGATCCCCAGCACCTGCGAGAGCTTCAGCAGCGGGAGCAGGTGGCCGCGGAGTCGCATGACGAGCGCGTCCCCGATCCGCTCGATCCGGTTGCGCACGTCCTTGGCCGGGATGCGCACCAGCTCCACCAGGTTCACCTGCGGGATCGCGTAGGTCTCGTCCTGGACCGAAACCAGAAGGCTCGGGATGATGGCCAGCGTGAGCGGGAGCTTGACGCGGATCCTGGTTCCCCGGCCTTGGCGGCTTTCGATGTCGATGACGCCGCCGAGCTTGGTGAAGTTGGTCTTGACGACGTCCATCCCGACGCCGCGTCCGGAGATGTCGGTGACGACCTTCGCGGTGGAGAATCCCGGAAGGAAGATCAGGTTGACCAGCTCCTTCTCGGTCATGTTCGCCAGGTGCTGCGGGTCCACGAGCTTCTGCGCGGCGGCCTTTTCCCGCACCGCGTCGGTGTCGATGCCGCGTCCGTCGTCGGAGACGTCGATCACCACCTTGCCCGCCTCGTGGTAGGCGTGGAGCTTGACCACGGCCTGGCGGGGCTTGCCCGAGCGTTCCCGGATCTCCGGCATCTCGATGCCGTGGTCCACGGCGTTGCGGACAAGATGCGTCAACGGGTCGCCGATCGATTCGATGACCGCCTTGTCGAGTTCGACGTCCTCGCCTTCCACTTCCAGGCGGATCTCCTTGCCGAGGTCCTGGGCGAGATCCCGCACGACGCGCTGGAACTTCCCGAACACCATCGAGAGCGGCTGCATGCGCGTGCTCATCACCGCCTCCTGCAGCTCGGAGATGATGAGGGACAGGCCCTGGGAGCTGGCCTGGATCTCGGCGATGTTCTTCGAGCCCACCTTCTGGACCAGCTGGTTCCTGGAAAGGACGAGTTCGCCGGCCAGGGTCATCAGGCGATCCAGCGACTTCACGTTCACGCGAAGCGACGACGGCGAGGTGTTCCCCTGCGCCGCGCCCCGCGGCGTCGCCCCGGCCGGGATCGCCTCCGGTTCCGGTTTGTCGGATTCCGTCACGACGGGATCCGCGACCGGAGTGGATGGCGCGGTCTTCCGTTCCGGCGGCGGAGCCGCCTGGCTGGCGCGTTTGGAAGGTTTCGGCGCGGCCTTCTTCGCGGCCGCGACGAGCTTTCCGGCCGCGACGGGTTTGCGCTCTCCGTCGAAGGCCACCACGCTGGACGGGGGGAGTCCGGTGAGAAGGCAGGTCATCTCGTGGTCGAGCACGGTCGCGTAGAACACGTGGAACGGGACGAACCCCGCATCGCCCAGGAGGTTCCCGTCGGCGTCGTGGGCCACGCGCGATTCGACGATCAGGCCTGTCTTCTCCAGTTCCTTCACCAGGCCCAGCGGATGCATCCCCTTGGCGTCGATGTCCTTGACCATGTCGAAGAACATCACGAAGAGGTTCTTCCCGCCCTTGCGGGCCAGTTCGAGGTCGTCTTCCGGGATGCGGAAGATCACGCGTCCCTGGGGATCGGGGATGTCGACCGTCGCGGATGCCTTGGAGCGCGTCGCGTTGGCGTCGCGCAGGAGTTCCAGCAGGCGTCCGATCTCGACGTCTTCGCTTCGCGAGGGATCCTCCACCATCGAACTGAGGACGTCCGCCGACTTCAGGAGGGCCTCGATGGCCGTCCGGCCGGGAACCACCTCCAGGTTGCGGATGCGGTTCAGGAGGTTCTCCATGGAGTGGGAGAGCTCCTTGATCCGGTTCAGTCCGAAGAACCCGGCCGCACCCTTGATGGAGTGGATGCCGCGGAAGACCTTGTTGACCAGATCCACGTCGGCGGGGCCGGTTTCCGTCTCGATCGCGAGCAGATCCGTCTCGATGTCGCGCAGGTGGTCGCGCGCCTCCTCGAGGAACAGTTGCAGGGTTTCGTCGATTTCCATCGCGGGCATCTCGCCTCCTCAGGCCATGTCGAAATGGCGGTCGAGCTGCATGATCCGCAGCAGCCGCAGGATCTCTTCGCCGGTTCCGTGCACGCGGAGCCTGGATCCCTTGGCGCGAAGCGCGTTGTGGCAGGCGATCATGGCCCCGATCGCCGACGAGGAGAGGGCCTGGCAGGCGGAAAGGTCCACGGCGACTTCGTCGCCTTGCGCGATCGCGTCCTCCATGGCCTTCGCGAGCTGCTCGGCTTCCTGCGTTCCGACGTTGCCTTCGGGCGCCACGCTGGTTTTTCCACCCGCGCTCTGGGACCGGATCATTCGGCTCCTCCATCGACTTGTTGCGAGGGATAGTGTCCCGCCTTCACACCTCGAAAGCAAGCGCTAACACGTCGTCGTCCCTCGTGCCGTCGGAAAGTCCGGCCGACAGGCGCGAGGGAAGCTCCCCGAGCGGGACGTCGGAGAGCCGTTCGAGCTCGCGCAGGACGCGATCCCCCTCGGTGTTCCACGTCCTGCCGCCGCCGATGTTCTCGACGAGGCCGTCGGTGTAGAGGACCACGCGGTCCCCTTTCGAGACGCGGGTGTCGATCCGGCCGAACCGCGCGTCGGGGAATGCGCCCAGCACGTCGCCTTCCACGTCCAGGCTGCGGGCCTTGCCCGACGCGTCCAGGATGGCCGCGGGAGGATGGGCCGCCCCGACCACCGAGAGCCTGCCCGTGTTGCGGTTGAGCAGGGCGTAGCATGCGGTCAGGAAACGTCCGGGAGGCAGCCAGCCGGCGAGGACGCGGTTGACCAGGTTGAACGTCTCCTCGGGGGAGTACATGGGTCCGGTGTTCTGCCGGAACAGGGCCCTGGCGGCGCTCGCGAGCAGGCTCGTGCCCACGTCGTGTCCGGAAACGTCCGCCACGAGGAACCCGTGGATGCCTTTCCCGACGGCGAGCACGTCGTAGATGTCGCCTCCGGCTTCCTGGGCGGATTCGTACAGCACCGAGAAGTTCGCCTCGGGAAGATCCGACGGAAGGACCTGCAGCCTCTTCTGGGCGCTGGCCAGGCTCCGGAGGCGGGATGCCTGTTCCAGGACCAGGGATTGGCGCGCCAGGGCCAGTTGCAGGTGGATCCGCACGCGCGCGCGGACCTCCTCGATGTGGAACGGCTTGGTCACGTAGTCCACCGCGCCCAGCGAGAAGCCCTTGAGCTTGGTTTCGAGGTCTTCCAGGCCGCTCAGGAAGATGACGGGAATCGTCGATGCGCCCGCGATCCCCTTGAGCCGTTCCAGGGTGGCGAATCCGTCCATCCCGGGCATCAGGATGTCCAGGAGGACGAGGTCCGGGGTGGTGGACCGCGCGCGCTCGAGCGCGGCCTCGCCGGAATCCGCCGTGTCGACCAGATATCCTTCGTTGCGCAGGACCACCGAAAGCATCTGCAGGTTCTGTCGTTCGTCGTCGACCACCAGAACCCGCGGTTGCCTGGGGTCGCGGTTGTTCATGCGGTCTCCAGCTGTCTCCGGGCGTCCTCCACTTCCCGGCGGAGCCGGTCCACGCCCTCGCGGAGGGCGTCCCAATCCGCCGAGGTCGCATCCAGTTCGATCGTCTTGGCGAGGGCCGCGACGCGGGTGGCCCCGACGTTCGCCGAAGCCCCCTTCAGGGCGTGGGCCGCGCGGCGGAGGGCGTCGGGCACGCCGGATTCCAGCGCTCTCGAGACGCCTTCCATCAGGTTCGCCACGTCTTCGAGCCAGATGTCCCGGATCTCGTTCCACAGCTCCACGTCGCCTTCCAGGCGCCCGAGGGCTTCGTCTCGACTCAGGACGGGCAGGGATGCGTCCATGGTCATTCTCCTTCGCTCAGTAGTGTTTCCGCGATGCCGAGGCTGGTCTTGGCCTTTTCCAGGAGTTCTTCGACCCGGTCCAGGTCGAGCCCGAGGCTTTCCCAGGCGGATTCCTGGAAGGCGCGGCCTTCCTGTTCCGCCGGATTCCAGCCGATCCCGTAGTGCGAGCAGATTCCGTTGGCGACATGCACGACAAGGATGGTGCTTCGTTCGACGCCTTCCGGCAAGGGTTCGTTCCATCCGAGGCTGTGGTGCAGCCGCGTGATTTCCGGGATCGGTTCGGGCAGGCGCCATCGTTCGCGCAGGAAGATGCAGCCGATTTCGGCATGGTCGATCCCGAACGTCTCGCGCTCCCAGTCGGGAAGCTCCTGCTCGTTCCACTGGGCCGACCGGTCGGAGCGTTCCTGGAGGTCCTGCAGGAAACGGTGGTATTCGCGGGGTTGGAGCGTGGCCAGGACGAGCGCCCCGATGTCGTGGACCAGTCCGCCGAGCCAGGCGTTCTCGCGCTCGGCCGGCGATGCGCCGATTTCCGTCGCGAGCTCGGCGGCGAACGCGGACACCGCCAGGGAGTGCTTCCAGAGCGCCCTGTAGGGGAAGCTTTCGCCGTCGTCGTGGAACATCCTGGGCAGCGTCAGGGCGAAGACCAGCCCTCGGAGCGCGCGCAGGCCCATGCGCTGGATCGCGGGCTGCAGGGAGGTCAGGTGGGAGCCGCCCCTGGCGTAGTAGGCGGAATTCGACATCCGGATGATCTGTCCCGACAGGACCGCGTCGGTGGACGCGAGGGACGAGACGGCCTTGATGTCGACCTCCGGATCCTTGAGCATCCTGTCGATGCGCAGGAGCACCTCGGGCAGGGCCGGGAGGCTCACGTCGCCCTGCAGGCGCTGGATGATCTCCGCGCGGGTCATTCGACGTCACCGTCGAGATGGAGGGCGTCGACGATCTTGGTCAGGAGCTGCTCCGATGTGAACGGTTTGGTCAGGTATTGTTTGGCGCCTTCCTGGACGGCGCGGATCATGCGTTCCTTCTGGGCGATCGAGGAGACCACGATCACGGGGATGTCCTTCCAGCGGGGATCCTTCTTCACCGCCTCCAGGAATCCCATCCCGTCCAGGCGGGGCATCTCCATGTCCAGCAGGATCAGGTCGACCGGACCTTCCTTCTCGAGCACCTCGAGCCCTTCCTGGCCGTCGTGCCCCTCGAAGAATTCGGCGCCGATGACTTCCAGCATCTTCCGCACGGCGTGCCGGATGGAGTTCGAGTCGTCGATGGAGAGGATTCGCATGGTCACCTCGCCGGCTTTCGCGCATAGGCGGTGCAGTTCTTGTGGAGGACGGGTTCGTATTCGTCGTTGAGGTCCCGCAGGATCTCCGTCGCCCCCAGCAGCAGCGGGCAGCCGGGCTTGAGGACCCCGGCGATGCGCCGGAATATGTCCTTCTTGAAGTCGTCCTGGAAGTAGATCGCCACGTAGCGGCACAGGACCAGGTCGAACGTCCCCAGCGGGGCGAAGGGATCCATGAGGTTGAATCGACGGAATTTGACCCGCGACTTGATCTCGTCGGAGATCGCCCAGACCGATCCGTGCTCCTGGAAATACCTGCGTCGTCGCTCCTCGGACAGTCCTCTCCGGATCGCGAGCGAATCGTATCGCCCCGAGATGGCGAGGAACAGCGCCGCCGAGCTGATGTCGGTCCCCAGGATCTCGAGGTTTCCCGAGAGGGAAGGGGTTCCCTGGGCGCGGGCGAGTTCGTCGAAGAGCATCGCCATGGAGTACGCCTCCTGGCCGGTGGACGCCGCGGCCGACCAGACCCTCACGGGTCCCGTCGCGGCCTTCTTCAGGAGCGCGGGGACCGCGACCTCCTTCATGTACGTCCAGAGGTTGTCGTCGCGGAAGAAGTAGGTCTCGTTGGTGGTCATCGCGTCGACGATCCGGTTGCGCAGCTTGCCGGTGGTGTCGGCCAGCGCCTTCTGGTAGAACTCGAAGAACGACCTGCATTCGTGCTCGATCGCGATGTCCGTGAGCCGGGTCTCGATCAGGTATTCCTTCCCGGGCTCCAGGTGGATTCCGCAGTGCTTCTCCACGAAGCCCTTGAGAAGTTCGAATTCGTTCCCGGCCAGCTTCATCTGGCGCCTCCGGAACGGACGAGTTCCTCCAGCCTGGAGGCCACCCTCTCCAGCGGCAGGAGTTCGTCGGCCTGGCCCTGCGAGGCCACCGCGCCGGGCATTCCCCAGACCACCGAGGTCGCCTCGTCCTGGGCGATCGACCAGGCTCCCTTCTCGCGCAGCTTCCTCGCGCCCGCCGCGCCGTCGCTGCCCATTCCGGTGAGGACCACCGACACGATCCCGGGAATCCCCAGCGCGGCGGCGGAATCGAACAGCACGTCCACGGAGGGTCGACAGGAATTGACAGGCGGCGCGTCGTGGAGCTTCAGTCGGAACCGGCCGTCGGCGCCGCGCACGACGTCGAGATGCCGGCCCCCCTGGGCGATGTACATGTGTCCCGGGAGGGCGACCATGCCTTCGGCGGCTTCCATCACCCGGATCTTCGATGCGCGGTCCAGCCGCTCGGCCAGCGAGGCGGTGAACAGCGGAGGCATGTGCTGCACGCACACGATCGGCGCGGGGAACCCCTCCGGGATCCTCGGGACCATGGCCTGGAGCGCGTTGGGGCCGCCCGTCGACACGCCGACCACGACCAGTTCGACCCGGGCGGGGGGGCGCCTTCCCGGGCCTCCCGTGGGCGGCACGGCCTGCGGAAGCGTCGACGATCTGGTCGCGACCGGAGGCTTGGCCGAGGTCGGAGCCGGCGCGGAGGCCGTCGGGACGGGATGGACGGATTCCGGCCTAGCGGCGCGGGCCGGTGGAGCTTCGCCGATCGGCGAGGGTGGCCGCGGGATCGCTTTCGCGGGCGACGAACGCGCGCGCCTGGCGTTGCGTCGCCCCATGGCGAGCTCCAGGAGCGGATGCAGCGCCGCGCCCAGCGCGGCGAAGCTTTCGGCGGGGTTGTCGCCCTGCGGCTTGGGCACGAAGTCAAGCGCCCCCAGCGAGAGCGCCTGCATCGTGAGCCCGGTCTGGTTCTGGTCCACGCCCGAGCACATCACGACGTCGACGTCGTGCCATTTCGCGCGGATCCTCTTGAGCGTTTCGATCCCGTCCAGCACGGGCATGGAGACGTCGAGCAGCACCAGGTCCGGACGTTTTTCGGCGATGGCCAGCAGGGCCGCCTCGCCGTCCACGGCCGATCCCGCCAATCGCGCGAACGGGCAGCCCTTCAGGGTGCGCGACAGGATCATCCTGTAGGTGGGCGAGTCGTCCACCACCAGCACGTCCAGCCTGTCGTCGGATTCGGATTCGGCCATGGTGCCAGATCGTACCACTCGACGAGCCCTTTCCGCAATCGCGGCCGGAATTCCCGATTTCCTTCCGGCGGGGTTCGGATGTATCTTCCCTTCCGGGCTTGTTCGCTTCCGGTAACTTGTGCTTTGACCTGATAAACCTTTTCGTCTCGGCCGGGACCTGGTCGCCTAGAGGATGCCTGCCTCGCAGCGGGAACCTCGAATCGACCGGCATGGCCAAAAAATTTGATGGAGAGGATCAAAGAAATAGGCCGGTGTAAGTCGACAAGCCTTTCCCCCGTTTCCCGTCGTGTCCCGATACCGGACGCCGACGGTTCCACGGGTCCGGTCGATCGCGCACGCGCCGTGTTCGGGGATTTGCCGAAACGACCACCCGCGCGGACGTTCCGGCAGTACCCTTTTGTTACCCATGGATCGCGTTTACTCGATTCCAAAGACCTGGATCGCCAGGATGCTGCTCCCGATGTGCTTGGCCGGTGGCGGATTCGCGTTGGATCGCGTGGAGATCCTCGTCGATTCCGCCGACATCGCCTACCTGGAATCGGATCCATTCTTCGCCGGCAAGGTGCCCGCCCGCTTCGTGTCGGCCGGGGACACGTTCCAGGCGACGGCGAGCTACCGGGGGGCCTACAGCCTGCGGAACCTCCTGCAGGACCGCGACGGTCCCCGCAACTGGAAGGTCAAGACCGCCAAGGCGACGCCGTACCGCGGATACCGCGAGTGGAACTTCAACCTCGAGCCCCACCTTCGTCAGAAATTGACGCTGGATCTGATGGCGGCGGCGGGGGTTCCGGCCATGCCGTCGCGGCACGTGGAGCTGCACGTGAACGGAGTCCGATCGGGGATCTACCTGGAATTCCCGGACCCCGACAACAAGCCTTGGCTGGAGGCGGCATGGGGGTCGTCGGCGGGCGATCTGTACAAGGCGGCCACCGACATTCCGGGAACCCCCGCGTTCTTCGGGGAGCTGACGAACCTCGGAACGCACGACTCCGACTACGGTCGGCACTACCAGAAGAAGACCAACAATTCGGGGTTGGACTCGCTGGACCATTCGGCGTTGCGGCGGTGGATCGAATGGATCGACAGCAGTTCCGACGCGGAGTTCGAGCGGGGATTGCCCGAACGCTTCGAGGTCCACGCGTTCATCCGCTACCTGGTGGTGGCCAATTTCGTGGGACACTGGGACGGCTACCCCAATCGAGGCAAGAACTATTGGCTGTATCGTGACCCCGCGAACGGAAGATGGAACGTCATCCCCTGGGACCTGGACGGGACCTTCGAGACCGGCCGCTACTGCCTCAACAACATGGGGGTGTCGGCGGGACTGTTCTTCATGAACTGGCCCAGGACCTACTGTCCCAACAAGCTGGAGACCAAGTCCCGGCCGCTGTTCGAGCGGATGATGAAGGTGGAAGCCTGGCGTCGGATGTACTTGGGCGAATACCAGAAGGCCTTGGGCACCTACCTGGAAGAATCGTCCTTGCATCGCCGGGTGGATTCGCTCGAGGCGGTCGTGAAAGGCGCCTTGGTCGATTCGGAAACCGTCCGGTTCCCAAGGTCGCAGGCAGAAATCCGGGATTTCGTGACTCGTCGATCCCAGGTCGTGCAGGAACTGTTGTCGGAGCACCCCGCCTACGATCCGACCCCGGTCGGAATCCGCGCGAAGGTGCCCGCGCATCGGGTTCCGACGGGGCCTTGGCAGGATCTGCGCGGCAGGGTGGTTCCCGAGGGTGGGTTGCACCGCGCTCCGCCGGGAATCTACTGGCGCGGCACCGAACGAAGGATCGTGTTCTAGGGGGCCAGCACGGAATGGGCGCCTCCCTCCTGCGTTGCCGATGAGGGCGATTCTTGAATCGCCCCTGCGACGGTTCGGCTGGCGCGAACGATGTCGGCGTCAACGGACGATCACGGATCCGTCGGATTCCGTCGTGCCGACCAGCGTCTTGCCGAAGGGGCTCCTGATCCGCACGGTGGATCCGGGAATGCCGTCGTCGATCGCCGTGCCTTCCACGGACGCCGAAGCGCCGCGGTTGCCCGCCAGGATCCTCACCGGTTCGCCGGCCAGGAAGACGGGGAGGCGCTCGAGTTGCGATCTCCACACCACCTGTCCGGGCGAGATGCCGGTGCGTGTACGGAATTTGTCGACCGAATCGATCGCGGGCGGCAGCACCCGCATCCCGTCGGTCCGGCGCCATTCCCAGGAAAGGCGCGAGGAATCCAGCCGTTCGCCGCGCTGCAGGCGCCCTCTGGCCACCGGGACCCGTTCGTCGCGGCGCACGCGGACCTGGATCCAGTCGCGCCGGACCCTGCCGCCGTCTTCCGATTTCCAGACCAGCGTCGCGGTCTCGGTGCCGCCGGGCCGGGTGCCGCCGTCGCGTTCCAGCGACCACCGGCTCGCCCATGCGGGTCCCGTCAAGGTCGCCGGAACGCGGGAGGTGTCGGCTTCCAGGCGCAGCGCCGGAGTCTCCAGGCGTTCGTACAACGCCGCGACGCGGCCGCGGAGCTTCGCCTCGAGGAGGGGCGATGCCGCGGCCGCGACCGCGGCGAAGAGCGACGCGACCGACGCGATCATCTGCGGAGGTTGTTGGCGGTCTGGAGCATCTCGTCGGCGGTGGAAACGCCCTTGGAGCTGATCTCGTAGGCGCGTTGCGCCACGATCAGGTTCACCATCTCCTCCACCAGCTGGACGTTCGAGGCTTCCAGGTACTGGGCGGCCAGGCTGCCGGTGCTGTTGTCCCCGGGAGGGCCGACCAGGGCGCGGCCCGAAGCCTCGCTCTCCTGGTACAGATTCTGTCCAAGCGAACGAAGTCCGGCGGGGTTCACGAAGGTGGCCAGTTCGATGCGGCCGATTTCCGTCGGATCCGAATCGCCCTGGAGCGTCACGGTCACGCGGCCGTCGGGGGCCACCGTGGGATTCGTGGAATTGGGCGGCACCTGGATCTGGGGGTCCAGATAGTGGCCGTCGGCGTTCACCACGATCCCGTCGGCGTTCACCTTGAACGATCCGTCGCGGGTGTACGAGATGGATCCGTCGGGCATGCGCATCTGGAAGAACCCCGAACCCGAGATGGCGACGTCCCAGGCGTTGCCCGTCTGGGTGAGGTTGCCCTGCGCGAAGCTCCGCGCGTTGCCGGCCGATTTCACGCCCAGGCCCACCTGCAGGCTTCCCGGCAGCCGGACGCCTTCGGACGTGGTTCCGCCGGGTTCCACCATGGTCTGGTAGAGCAGGTCCTGGAACTCCATCTTGGTCTTCTTGTAGCCGCTGGTGTTCACGTTCGCCAGGTTGTTGGAGATCGTGTCCACGGTGAGCTGGTTGGCGAGCATCCCGGATGCGGACGTGTAGAGGCTTCTCAGCATGGCTTATTCTCCTCAGACCCGTCCGACCGTGTTGACGGCCTTGTCGATGGTGCTGTCGACCGCCTGGAGGACCCGGCTGTCGGCTTCGTAGTTGCGGAACTGGGCGATCATCCGGACCATCTCGGCCACGGTGTTCACGTTGGGGCCTTCCAGGTAGCCTTGTTCCACCCGCGCGTTCTCGCCGACGGGAATCGGCATCGGCGCCGCGTCCGCCGGATTCTGCGCGTAGGGGGCCCATCGACCCGCGCCTTCCTCCCGGAGGGTGTAGGGTTGCGGGAAGTCCACCATCCGCAGGGTGGCCACCTCCACGCCGTCGGAAACCACGCGGCCGTCGGCCGTGATCGCGGTCTTGAGGCCCGGAACCCGGATGGAATTTCCGGATTGGTCCAGGATGCTGGATCCCGTGCCGTCGACGAGTTCGTTCTGGCCGTTCACCTTCAGGCTCGCCGACCGCAGGTAGCGCTCGCCCGACGGAGTGGAGATCGCGAAGAACCCATCGCCGCGCATGGCCACGTCCAACGGATTTCCGGTCTGGACCAGCGGCCCGGGCGACCAATCCACGCGGACTTCGTCCTGGCGCTGGGTCTCGCGCTGGCGCATGTACTGGTCCACGTCCCGGCGCGATTCGACGGTGGCATGGGTGACCAACCGGGAAATCTTGAACCCGGTCGTCTGGGCGTTGGCGAGGTTGTTGGATGTGATTTCCTGCTTGCGCATCGTCAGCATCATTCCCGCGCCCGAAGTGAAAAGTCCGTTGACCATGGCTGGATACGTTTGCGATGGCCGTGCCAACCCCGATCGGCCCTCATCCTATGAACGCGACTCGAGTCGAGTGGCGGGCTTTGCCCATTCCCCGGGGGCATGGGTTGCCTAGGGTACGCTCGGGGCGCTCTGTCGGGGGGGGGGGGCTTTCCGAACGCAAAAAGACCGGACTGGCGATTGCGCCAACCCGGTCCCGGTCGTTCGAAGCTTCCCGATCGCGAAGATCAGGGAGTGGTGGTGGTCGCTTCTTCGGCCTTGGCCGCTTCGATCTTGGCCTTCAGTTCGGCGCGCTTGGCTTCCAGAGTCGCCTTGCGGGCTTCGATCTTGGCCTTGATGGCTTCGCGCTGGGCGGAGATCTCGGCGATGCGCGCCCTGACCTTGGCCTGGACGGCGGTGTCCCTGATGTTGGCGACCTGACTGTCGCGCTTGGCTTCCCAGCTCTTGCGGAGGGAGTCGGCCTTGAGCTTGAACCCAGCGATCCTGGCGGAGTCGACGTCCTTGGCGGAATCGAAGGAGGCCTTGTGCGACTTGAAGTCGCGAACGCGGGCTTCGATCCGGCTCCTCAGACTGTCGGGCAGGCGATTGGCGAACATGGCCGAATCCTTGGCGCGCTGTTCTTCCATGGTGGCATGGAACTCGGCGCGTTTCTGGGCCATGAGGGCCGAGTCGAGCTTGCGAAGGCTGTCGCCCTTCTCCATGAGGATCGGAGCGATGGTGCGAACGGGCCGAACTTCGGCGTCCTGGGCGAAGGACATGCCAGCGAGAAGAGCGGCAGCGACGAGGATCTTCTTCATTTTGAACTCCTGGTGTTTCGGTGATTCGGGAAGCTTCCCGACGACGATACCTAGGAGCGAGGCGCGTGCCAAATCAATTCGAAGAGCCGGATCCGAATTCATCGCGGTTCCAAGCGGGTGAACCAGCCCAATTCCCTTGCGAGCTGGGGCGGTCCGCCACGGAAATCACTTGGGAGTCAAGTCTGGCTGCGTAATGGGCGATCCCGGCGAGGTCGCGATCCGGTCGGATCTTGTCTGGGCCACCGGGTCGCGCATGGCCTTGACGTCTCCGAGGCGGGCGGAATTCTGTTCGAAGAGCGATTGTTCCCGCTGTTCTTCGATCCGATCCTCGATCGAGGGCTTTCCCGGAAGGATCTCGGGCGAAGACACTTCGCCGGCGCGATTGATCTGGACGCTCTTGCCGGGACCGACCGCGACCTCGAGAGCCTTGTTGGCGCGTCCCGAAACGGCCACCAGTCCTTCCTGCACATGCACGACTCCCGACGAGTCCTCGTTCACGAAGCATTCGAAGGTGGTGCCGTGCACTCCGGCGATCGCGTTGGGCATCTTGACCTGGAATCCCACCATGGGTCCCGCCCACTTGCGGACCTTGGACCAGACGCGGCCGGCCTCGAGGAAGACGCTCGTCCTGGCCTTCTGGTCGTTGCTGGAATCCTGGATGGCGACCAGTTGGAGGATGGTCTTGTCGCGCAGGCGCAGGACGCTTTGGTTGTCGATGATCAGTTCGACGATCGCACCGGTGCCCGTGGAGATCCGGTCGCCGGCGACCAGGAACGAATTCGCGCGAAGCGGCGTTGGCGGTGCGTCGGCGCGCACCAGTTCGGCCGAACCCTTGACCAGGGTGACGACCGCTTTGCGGATGGCCTGCGAAACCTGCTGGGCGGGAGCGAGCCCGCGTTGGTCGAGGGATTTCCGCAGGCGCAGGACCTGGCCGGGTTGGAGCTGGTCGAGATCGGAGATCTGGGGGTTGTCGGCCAGGATCCTGGATGCGACTTCGGGAGTCCATGTTCCCAGGTGCCGGAACCCAAGCCAGCTCGCGGTTTGGGAAGGCCCGACCTTCACCGTCCCGAACAGGGAGTCGGGTTCGGAGGGGGCTTGCACCGCGAGAGGGGCGGGTTGTACCGCCGGAGCGGGGCGCGCCTTCTTGCGAGTTGTTTTTGGCGAAGCACCGAGAGAGATTGCCAGTCCCAACGAGAGAGCGAGCGAGAGAAGCATTCGAAGGAGTATAGGTTCCCGACTTCGGGAAAAGAAGATCCCGGAGCCAGCTTTTTCATTTCGCGTGGAAAGAAGCGTTCGCGTCGTTGAATTCGGCGAGGTTCGCGTCGCGGTGGGGGTGGGTGGGTATGGACGAAAAAAGAAAGCCGCCCCGTTCGGGACGGCTTTCAAGGACGCGAATTCCGGAAAGGCCGGAATCAGGGCATCTGGACCAGACGGATCGTGTTGTGGAGCCGGGTTCCGAAGGGCTGGCTGTAGACGAACACGATGCGGTTCCCCGCCGACGCCAGGTCGCGCGACTGGATTTCGTCCAGGACGCGGGTGATGGCTTCGTCGATGGAATTGGTGCGTGGCAGGCGGACCGGAATGATGCCGTAGAACAAGGCCACCTGGCGGTAGATCTGTTCGTCGAAGCAGGCCGCGATCACATGGGCGCCGCAATGGAACGCCGCGATCTGGCGGGCGATCTCCATGGTGTGGCAGAAGATCGCGATGCAGGGGGCCTTGGTGTGTTCCGACAGCCGAACGGAACCCGCGACGATCTCCAAGGTCTGGTTGGAGATTTCGGGGATCGTGGGCGGGGTGTCGGTCACGGCCTCGGCGCCGCGCAGGATGCGGTCCATGGTCTGGACGGATTGGAGAGGGTACTGGCCGCCGGCGGTCTCGCCGGAGAGCATGACCACCTGGGCGCCTTCGAACACGGCGTTGGCGACGTCCGACGCTTCGGCGCGCGTGGGGCGCGGGTTGCGCTCCATCGAGTCGAGCATCTGGGTGGCGACCACGCAGAGCTTGGCGTAGCGGTGGGCCAGGCGCACGGCGCGCTTTTGCAGGATGGGCACGGTTTCGATGGGGCATTCGATGCCCAGGTCGCCGCGCGCCACCATGATGCCGTCGGACATGCGGACGATCTCTTCCAGGGACGCGACCGCGAGAGGGGTCTCCACCTTGGCGATGATCGGGGGGTCGGGCCAGCCGATTTCGGCCAGGTAGTCGCGCACGCGCTTGATGTCGGCGCCGTTGCGCACGAACGAGACCGCCACCCAGTCCAGGCCCTGGTCGCGCCCGAAGATCAGGTCGCGCTGGTCCTTTTCCGAAAGCACGTCGAGGCCGTTGTCGCACTCGGGGGTGTTCACCGACTTGCGCGGCTTGAGGTGTCCGGGAGTGACCACGGAGCAGACGATTTCCGTCCCTTCGACCCGTTCCACCTTGAGCTCCAGGTGGCCGTCGTCGAGCACGATGGCCTGGCCGGCGGGAACGAGCTGGTAGAGCGTGGGGTGGCTGATGCCGATCTTGAACAGGGCGGGATCGCCTTCGGTGGGGACCAAGCTCCAGGTCTCGCCGACCTTGAGGTCGTAGGACTTGGTGTCGGTGCGCACCTTGGGGCCGCACAGGTCCATGACCAGGGGCACCGCGATGCCCATCTCGTCGGCGACCTGACGGATCTTGGCGATCCGCGTGGCGTGATCGCTGTGCGTTCCGTGGCTGAAATTGAGACGGCAAGCGGTCACGCCGGTCTGGAAGAGCTGGCGGAGCATCTCCGGAGAGTCGCTCGCGGGTCCGATGGTAGCAAGCATCTTTGTGCGTCGGAGTTCCATATGGCCAAAATGATACTCCAAAAACCACCAATGCAAGACCTGGAGGTCCGAAAATGTTCGCCGCCATCCGCACACCCGACGCGCCAGCTCCCATCGGTCCGTATTCCCAAGCGGTTTCCGCCGGTGGATTCGTCTTCCTGTCCGGACAGATTCCGCTTTCGCCGTCCACCGGCGAGGTCGTGGGCGCCACCGCCGCCGAGCAGGCCGAACAGGTCCTGTCCAACATGCGAGCCGTGCTGGCAGCTGCCGGTTCCGCACCTGCACGGGTGGTGAAAACCACCATCTTCCTGACGGATCTCGCCGATTTCGCCGCGGTCAACGAGGTCTACGGCAAGGTCTTCGGGGTCGACGGCCCGGCTCCGGCGCGCAGCACGGTCCAGGTTTCGGCGCTCCCCAAGGGCGTGAAGGTGGAAATCGAAGCCGTCGCGCAAGTGGACAAGCAGTAGGTTTTCCGGATATGCCGCAGGAGCGCTACGGAAGGTACAGGATTCTCAAGCCGTTGGGACAAGGCGGCATGGCCGCCGTGTATCTGGCCGAAGACCCCGTTCTCCGTCGCGCGGTGGCGGTCAAGGTGCTGCGCGGCGATCTGGGCACCCAGCCCGACTGGGTGCGCCGGTTCCACGACGAGGCCACGGCCATCGCGCGCCTGGGCAACCCCCACGTGGTGCAGGTCTACGATTTCGGGCGCGAGGCCGCCGAAGACTACCTGGTCATGGAATTCGTGGAAGGCATTTCGTTGTCCGATCTGCTGGCCGCCAAAGGGGGGCGGTTGGACGAAGCCTCGGCCTCGGCGATCGTCTGCCAGGCCGCCGAAGGCCTGCGCGCCGCGCACGAAGCGGGGATCATCCACAGGGACGTCAAACCCGACAACCTGCTGATCCGCCGCGACGGCACGGTGAAGATCGCCGATTTCGGGATCTCCCGCATCCTGGAGGAGGTCTCGAGGACGATGACGGGATCCGTCTTCGGGTCGCCGTTGTTCATGGCTCCGGAGCAGGTGGAAGGCAAGAACCCGTCGGGGGCGATCGACCTGTTCGCCCTGGGCGGCGTCCTGTTCCGGTGCCTGTCGGGGCGCCATCCGTTCGAGGCGGAACACGCCCATGCGGTGATGTGGCGCATCGTGCAGGAGGACGCTCCGCGGTTGGAGGCGGTGCTTCCCGGAATCTCGCCCGATCTGGACGCCTTGGTGGCGTCCATGCACGCGCGCGATCCGTCCAGCCGGCCCCGCGCCCACGAGGTCGCGCGCGTCCTGCGACAGTTCCTGGTCCGTTCGGGGGCGGCCGATCCGCTGGAGGTCGTCGCGGCGATCCTTCCCGACAAGGTCCGCGAGGCCCAGCCGATCCCGCAGGCGCCGCGGCCGACCCTGCCGAAGGCGCCCGCGCGGCGCGGTCCGGGGTTCCTGGAGCGCCATCCGAGGCTGGTGCCGCTTTCCGTTTCGGGGGCGGCATTGATCGCGGCGTTCCAGTTGGGCGCCATGGCCTGGGACAAGCTGCGCGAGGTTCCCGTTCCCGAGGCGTCGGCGATCGAGGCCCCGCTGGCATCCCGCGAAGCCGAAATCCGTCGCAGGGCGGAAACGATTTCCGCGAAGGGGCGCGATCCCGATCATGGCGTGCCGCCCCAGCCGTCTTCCCCCGAGCAGGCGGCCGCCTCCGTTCGCGTGTCCGATCCGGGGGATGGGAGCAAGGCTGGCCAGCGGACCACGATGCCGGATCCTGTCGAATCGGTGGTGGTTCCGGCCGGTGGCGCGGGGGTCGAGATCCTGGTGCGCGACGAGGCTCCGGAAGACAACGGTTCCCTCAAGCCCCGCATCGCCATCGTGAACCGGACCGGCGGGACGGTCGATTGGGTGAGGCTGCGCTGGACGCTCGATCTGCCTGCGGCCAACGCGGTTGCCGAGGCCTACTACGCACCCAAATGCCAGGCGCGGATGGAAAACAGAGGCCTGGTCGGCGATCTGGTGGTCACCTGCTCGGACCTCGGGTTGAAGCGCAACCAGACCTGGCCCGGTCCCGACGGCATGTCGCTGGCCGTCCACACGCCCGACTGGAAGCCATGGAGGAACAAGGCTTCCTTGGGGCTCACCCGGACGATGCGGACCCGCACGGACCTGGCGGTCGAGGCGAGGTAGGTCTCCGGCCGCCGCGGAAGGTCGCCGGGAACCGACTCGAAGCTAACGGTCGAATTCCGGCTCCTCCGGTCATCCTTGTCCTTTGGGTGATGGATACGAAAAGGGACGATTCCAAGGATGGAATCGTCCCGATGCCTGCCTGCGCGCAGGAGCGCGCAGCTGGGCTTAGTTGGCGACGGCGGCGCTGTCGACCTTGGCCTTCTTGGTCTTCTTCGCCTTCTTGGCCTTCTTCTCGACCTTCTTCTCGGCGGCAGGAGCTTCCGCGGCGGGGGCCTCGGCCGCGGGAGCTGCCACGGCGGGAGCTTCGGTGGCGGCGGGCGCGGCGGCAGGGGCTTCCTGCGCGAAGGAAGCGGCGGCGAAGGCGAGGGCGGCGAGGAGGGCGAGCTTCTTCATTGTCGTGGTTCCTTGAAGGATGTTTGGAGAGCGCCAGGTCCTGCTGGAAAGGGCACCCGTCTCGTGGAGACGGGACCGGGAAATAGCGAAGCCGGTGCCAGTCGCTCGTCGCTTCCGGAAATTGTCTGACAAGATCTGCGATCGCCAAAAAACCGGAACGATTCGTTCCGGCTTCGGGCGAACTGCCCGAGGCCGTCCCGGGAATCAGTTGCGCATGTTGGTCTTCTGGGCGTTGAATTCGATCGTGTTCTTCGCGCCGGTGTTCCAGGCGGGTTGGCCCTCTTGACCCATGCCTTCCTTGTAGACCAGGTCCTTCACGTTCTGGACGCGCGCGGCAGGATCGGGGTGGGTGGACAGCCAACTGATGCCGCCGGACTGCATGCGCGAGAAGAAATCGGCGATGCCGTACGGGTCCCAACCGGAGTATCCGAGGTAGCGCGTGCCGAAGGCGTCGGCCTCGTCTTCGTTGGAGCGGCTGACCTTGAGGGCCGCGAGCTGGGTGAACATCCCCTTCACCGCGCTCTTGAGCACGCTGGAGTCGCTGCCGGCCAGGGCTTCGACCACCAACGCGATCCCGGTGGTCTTCATCATGGCGTCGCGGTAGTGGTGCTGGGTGATGTGGGCGATCTCGTGGGCCAGGACTCCGGCGAGTTCCGACTCGGACTGCATGCTGTTGATGATGCCCGTGTAGATGTACACGTAGCCGCCCGGCACGGCGAAGGCGTTCTCCACGTTCTGGTCGATGATCGCGACATGGAAGTCGTACGCGGGCTTCTGTTCGGCCGGTACGTTGTCGACCACCTTCCTGAAGACGCGCTGGACGTAGTCCTCGAATTCGATCTGGCGCGCGGTCGTCGCCTTGTAGATCGGGTATTCGGAAGGTTTCGCGAGAAGTTCCGAGTTGAACTGGGCGCCGATGGTCTGTTCGTCGCGTTCGGTCACGAACAGCGAACCGAGCGTGTCGCTGCATGAACACTGGTTCAGCGACATGGTCAGCGCGAGGAGTGGAAGCAGGGTCAGGAACCTTTTGGTGGGTTTGTTTGGCTTCATGGATTGAAATATGGTAAGGTCGATGCCAGAACGATGACTTTCCTGACCGCTCTCCATGAACGGGTTCTCCAGGGAACCTCCGAGATCTGGGCCCTCCTCGACGGGGACGGGCACGTGAAGGATGTCGGTGTGGC
>ENA-UPSM01001724-UPSM01001724.1-activated-sludge-metagenome-genome-assembly--contig:-NODE-1724-length-28159-cov-7.433604_pt1 | contig 28159 bp, 30 predicted proteins | sample MGYA00238181_ERZ773283 | MGnify/ENA primary metagenome ERZ773283 (study PRJEB29023, sample SAMN05720199) | activated sludge metagenome | isolation source: Anaerobic digester | place: Japan...
TGCTGAACCAGTCCTCGGCTGTGTTTTCCTGCGCCATAGCCGAGACACAGAGCATGGCTGCTGCCAATAATGCGACAGTAAATTCTGCTTTCATTTACAAGCCTCCTATAACCTCACAAAAAGATGCTGGGGTCATTCCTGATATCCCAGTTCCTTAGCCTTTGCAAAGGCAGCATTCGCCTCATCTGTACGGCCCATAGCCTGGAGAGCGTCGCCCATCCACCAGTATCTCCAGCCGTTAGAGGCTCCGGTTTGGGTAGCGATCTCGCTTCTGAACAGCTCGATCGCCCTCTCGTAGGCCGGCACAGCCTCATCGTGTCTGCCCAGGCTCTCCAGGACGTCTGCCTTCTCCTTCCAGAGCTTGGGAGCATCTGGGGTAATGGCCAGGTCGATCTCCAGGGATTGAACAGACCTGTTGTAGGCCTCGACTGCCTCACCGTGCCTGCCAAGAGCCTCCAGGGCCTCTCCCCTGCCAAGCCAGGCCTCGCTCCCTACCAGGGTTTGCCTCGGCTTGCCTTCACTATCTTCGTCAGGGTAGTCTGATTGCAGAGCGCTGTCAAAGGCCAGGAGGGCGTCCTCATAGCGCTCCAGCCTCATAAGAAGGCTGCCCTTGCCCATCCACGCCGTGGCTTCGCCCACAGGCTGGCCGTCTCCTAGCTCTATGGCCCGGTCGTAGGCTTCGAGGGCCTCATTGTAGCTGCCCTTCTCCACCAGGACCTTTCCCCTGAGCTGCCACACTATGGACTGGTCCAGCCTTTCCTTAGGGCTCTGCGGGACCCGGTCAGGAGACGCAGCCAGCACGGACGCTGCCTCAGAGCTCCTTCCCATGACCATGAGCAGCCCAGCCATCTCAGTCCTGGCCTGGTCGTCCTGAGGGTCCAGCTCCAGGGCCCTCTGGAAAGCCTCCAGGGACTCATTGAACCTCTCAAGGTCCCTTAGAGTCAGAGCTTTATACTGCCAAGCATCTGCATTTTCTTGGTCAAGCGTAATGGCCTTGTCCAGTGCTGTTAACGCCTCATCCAGGGATCCGTTCATCCTCAGCTCCTGGCCCTTTTGATACCAATCCTTTGCACTCTCTTCCTGCGCCACAGCAGAGGCGCAGAGCATAGCTATCGCTAACAGAGCGATAGCAAATCTGAATTTCATTTACATACCTCCATTAAGCTTTGAAAAATGAGGGGGGATCATTCCTCGTACCCCCTCACACTGGCCAGTCTCCGCTTATTTTTGGCGAAGAGATGAGCTCTCTCAAACCGGACAAACGTCTTTTCGGCGATCTTCGAATCCCGCGACGATTCCGACAAAGCAGCTCCCTCCACGATCGACATCCAGCATCCTCTCTCACTTCCAGGCCGGGGACTTAACCCAGCAGATTATTTACGTCAATAGTCGAATACGACAATTAACGAATATAAAACTTGCGGCTGACGATCCCACTATACGCAGCCGCCGTCCCGCATGAATCCCCGGTGCATTCTAAATAGTTGGAGCTGCAATAGCATAAACAGAGTGGCGAATTAGCATATGGTTCAGGCGAAGAATGGCGACATCGTAAGGGTGCATTACACTGGCCGGCTGGCCACCGGAGTTATAGTTGACACCTCAGAGGGCAGCGATCCGCTGCAGTTCGAGCTGGGCGGCGGAAGGCTCATTCCCGGCTTTGAAGAGGCAGTTGTGGGGATGATGCCGGGAGAGTCGAAGACCGTCGAAATCCCTCCGGAAAAGGCCTACGGGCTGTACAGGGAAGACAGGGTGATAGAGATAGATCGAAAGGAGCTGCCCGAGGATATAGTGCCTGCAGAGGGCATGAGCCTGGAGATGTGCGCATCCAGCGGAGAGGCCATCCCGCTTCAGATCTCTAAGATAGATGGCGATATCATCACTCTCGATGCCAACCATCCACTCTGCGAGCAGACGCTCATATTCGATATAAAGCTGCTTGAGATAGTAAATGGGTAGTCTACAGCCGTACAACCTCGATTCCCGCCTGCTTGAGAAACTCCAGCGCAGTTCCGTCCGGGTAGCTCTGGGCGTAGACCACGCGCTTGACCTGGGCGTTGATCATCATCTTTGCGCAAAGTATGCAGGGCTGGTGGGTGCAGTACAGGGTTGCTCCCTCGATGCTGGTGCCGTGCAGGGCCGCCTGGATGATGGCATTCTGCTCGGCATGAACCGCCCGGCACAGTTCGTGGCGGGTGCCGCTCTCCACCCCCTCGCGAGCGCAGCCCACCCTGTCGCAGTGATCGAGGCCGGCAGGAGCACCGTTATAGCCTGTGGAAAGGATGCGCTTGTTCTTGACGAAGAGCGCCCCCACATGATTTCTCAGGCACGTGGAGCGCTTGGCTACAACAGTGGCGATCTCCATGAAGTACTCGTCGAGCGTGGGGCGGAGGATGGGCGGCATTCTGAGTTAGGAGATGGCTCTCCTGGCTTAAGAATCTCTCCTATAAAATACGACAACAACATTAATATCCCCTTCCAGCATCGAATTGCCGCTATGTCTATTCACTGGGCTGACGTCATCGCTGAGAGGCTGGAGAAGAGCGGCCCTCACACCATAGCCACGGGCATCACCCCATCCGGCCCCGTGCATCTCGGAAATATGCGCGAGGTCATGACTGCGGAGGCCGTCTACCGCGCCCTGCTGGACAGAGGCGTGGAGGCCCGTCTCATCTACATCGCCGATACATACGACCGGCTGAGAAGGCTCTACCCGTTCCTCCCTGAGTGCTTCAAGGAGCACATCGGAAAGCCGCTCTCGGAGATACCCTGCCCCATGGGCTGCTGCGCCAGCTACGCCGACCACTTTCTAAATCCATTCCTCAGGAGCATGGAGCGGCTGGGCATCAGGCCGGAGATCTACAGGGCCGACCAGCTCTACAAGGAAGGAGAATACGTTGATGCCATCCGGACCGCCCTCTCTCGAAAGGATGACATAGCCCGCATACTCAAGGAGGTATCAGGCAGAGATGTTCCCGATGGCTGGAGCCCCTTTGATCCCATCTGCCAGGCCTGCGGGCGGATGAACACTACGCGCGTCACCGGCTTTGACATTGATGCCGGGACTGTGGACTATGCCTGCTACTGCGGCTCGGAGGGAACAGTCTCCATCTGCGGCGGGGGGAAGCTGGTCTGGAGGGTGGACTGGCCTGCCCGCTGGCCCATATTCAATGTGACAGTTGAGCCCTTCGGCAAGGACCACGCCACAGCCGGCGGCTCATATGACACGGGCAAGAGGATCAGCGAGGAGATATACAATTACCCTGCCCCATTCCCCATTGTATACGAGTGGATCCACCTCAAGGGTGTTGGTGCCATGCACAGCTCCACTGGAATCGTTGTCACAATCGAGGAGATGCTGGACGTGGTGCCTCCTGAGGTTCTCCGCTACCTGATCATCAGGAACAAGCCTGAGAAGCACATCGAGTTCGATCCCTCCCTACCGCTGCTCAGCCTAGTGGACGAGTACGACCAGAGAAAGGGGGATGAAAGGGCCATAGAGCTATCCAATATCAACAATAGCGGCCCATTCGAAATCCCGTTCCGCCACATGGTCACAGCTGTGCAGATCGCCCGCGGCGACGATGAGCGCCTCTTCGCAGCCCTGAAGAGGTCGGGCTACGATGTTCTCACCCGCCGGGATGAGATAATAAGCCGGGCCAGAAATGTGCAGACGTGGCTGGACAAGTATGCCCCAGCCTATGTCAAGTTCCAGGTGCAGGAGAGCCTTCCGTCTGCTGTCAAGAACCTCACGCCACAGGAGCGCCGGGCCCTGGGCATACTGGCAGACCAGATAGGAGACAAGACGGCTGCCGAGATCCACGATACAGTCTACGCAGTGGCAGCGCAGGAGGGCCTGGACTCCAGGAAGTTCTTCCAGGCCATATATCTGGCCTTTCTCGGCGACCGGCAGGGCCCCAAGGTAGGCTGGTTCCTCTCCAGCCTTGAGAGGGACTTCGTCAGGGCCAGGCTCAAGGAGGCCTCTGCAGCCTGAGACGAGGACGGGCGGATAAGTGTGTTGCCTGAACTGTGTGATGGTGCTCTGTGATGTCTGCGGTTCGCAGGATATACCTCTCCGGTCCTCTCTTCTCCAGGGGTGAGATTGCCTGGGGTGGGCGCGTAAAGTCGTTTCTGGAGGACCGGCTGGACGGCGTGCGCGTCATCTGGCCCCATGAGCTCTCCCCATGCCGGGCCGGGCCGCAGCAGATATTTCAGGCCAATCTGGATGCCCTCAAGGAGGCAGACCTCATGGTGGCCATTCTCGACGGCCCTCAGGTGGACGATGGAACAGCCTGGGAGATCGGCTATTTCTTTGGAGCCGGCAAGAGGGTATTTGGCCTGAGGACTGACCTGCGTCGGGCGGGAGAGGCTGAGTCCTCCCGTGTCAACCTCATGATAGAATGCTCCTGCCTGGCCATAGCCGGGAGCCTGGAGGAGCTTTTAGCAGGGCTCAAGGGCCTGTGACCTTCTACTGCCATGCAGTTATTGCCGATTTTCGGTGCGCCCCTTCTCCTGGCAGAGGGAGAGCAGAGAGTTCTCGTGGCCGCCGACCTCCACATAGGCATCGAGCACGAGCTGTGGCTTGAGGGGGTCTCCGTACCAAGCCAGACCGGCAAGATGCTGGAGAGGCTTCTGGGCTGTTTGGATGAGATCAGGCCGGACCGGCTGTTGCTCTTAGGGGACGTCAAGCACAATGTGCCCAGGACGAGCTGGCAGGAGAGGCGGGAGGTTCCGGATTTCTTGAGCCGCATAGCAGGGAAGGTAAAGGTTGACGTTGTGCCCGGCAATCACGACGGCGACCTCGCAGACCTCGCCCCGCCAGGAGTGCGCATGCGCCCCTCCTCCGGCTTTGTTCTGGACGGAGTGGGCTACTTTCACGGCCACACATGGCCTGACGAAAGGGTCATGCGCGCGAAGAGCCTTGTGGCGGCGCACCTGCACCCGGCGGTCCGGCTTGTTGACCGTCTGGGGCATAGCCCGACTAGCCCGGTCTGGGCCAGGGCCCGTCTGCGGGGAGAGGCGGTAGAGGAGCATTACGGCTTTTCCGCCCGGACGGAGATCGTAGTCGCCCCTGCCTTCAATCCCCTCTGCGGCGGCCTGCCCCTCAACGAGCCTGTGGAGGATATACGCGGCCCGCTGCTGGCCATGGCAGACATTGAGGCCGCCCGCATCTATCTGCTGGACGGAACCGACATAGGCCTGCTGGCGGATGTAAGGGCGGCAGGAGGGGGGAGGGAATGATGAGGCAGATTCATTGCGGCAGAGTTATCATCGGTCGCGGACAAGTCTCACCTGAAATGAGGGGCGATTTAGATTGAATGACAAAGAAAGGCTTTTGGAGCTGCTCAGGGAGAAGTCGCTGGAGATCAGGCCGGTCATCCTATCCTCAGGCAGGGCCAGCGACTACTACATGGACTGCAAGCGCGTGACTTTGAGCGCCGAGGGCGCTTATCTGACCGCCCGGCTGATGCTGGACATGATCCGGGCGGATGTGTCTGCAGTGGGCGGTCTGACCCTCGGGGCCGATCCCATAGTGTCGTCGATATCATTATTGAGCCACATCGAGAAGAGGGATCTGTCCGCCCTCATAGTCAGAAAGGAGCCAAAGAAGCACGGAACCATGAGCTATGTGGAGGGCCCGGCCCTGGAGAAGGGTGCCATGGTGGCGGTGGTGGAGGATGTGGTCACGTCTGGAGCCTCGCTTTTAAAGGCCGCAGATCGCTTATCTGCCGCCGGCTACCGGCCGGTGCAGGCTCTGGCCATACTGGACCGGGAGGAGGGAGGAAGGCAGGCCATAGAAGAACGAGGCCTCACTCTGCAGGCGCTCTTTACCCGCCGGGATTTGGGAATTGACAAAAATAGATGAATTACGGACCTTTGTGGGGATCGAATCCCCCGCCTTCTGGTCCGTCATGCGGGGCATCTGCTGGCATCTCTCCCCCAGGCATATCTTCGCTCCCTCGCTCTGTATCATTGGCATGTGGGTAGTCGCCAGGCAGTGGCCCTATCGCGGGTGCAGCGGGTGGCCCCTGAGGATTGCTGATGCCGCCGTTCTGTTCAGCACCGGTTGCGCTACCCTGCGGCGGGGCAGTGGCTATTGCAGTAAAGGGTGCTTCCAGGCTGAGGCTTCGCCAGTTTCCGCCATCCATCCAGGAGATATCAGAGACTATGATGTAGCTGCCGCTCTGCTGTGATGTAAAGGCATAGCTGAGCTGCTGAGTGACTCCCGGATATAGTTCAATTCTCTGACTTCCGCTATTCGCGACGACGCCAGGAGGCAGTCGGGGAGTTACCTCTGCCTCAGTCGGACTTTGTCCGTTGTAGGTCAGGCTGACCGTCACCATCACCATCTGGCCCACATTGGCCGAAGATGGCAGGCTCTGGTAGGCGGTAAGCTCAGCCGCCGCTGGCCAGATCATTAGCCCGATTGATGCGAGCATAAGGATATGCACGAGCTGCAAATGCTTCATCAAAAGGCTATCTTCAGCCTGGCGAATTTAAAGATACCTGTCATACGAGATTGATATGAGGCCTTGGCCATACATAAAATACTTATTTGGCTCCGAGATATGCTCCTCTGATGGACGTCTCTTTCTCTGCCTGGAGGCATTCGCGAGAAGAGAGCTTGCAGCTCAAAGGAGATAGCTTCTCCTTCCTCTTCGATAGGCGCTACACAAACAGGCTCAACCGCATGAGCCGGGTGTTCTTTGAGGCCTATGTGGCTGCCACAAAGGAGCTGGCTGCACTGGAGGACCGCTTCCCCAGCCTCAGCGAGATCGATGCCAAGATGGAGAGCGGAGCGGTTTACGCCTTCAAAGACCGCTTGATGAAGAACACCGAGTTCTTCGAAGAGGTCAAGATCTCCGGAGTCTCCTACCTCGTTCCTCGCGCACTTAAGTTTGTGGATGTCACAGGCACCTATACAGATCTCATTTTGAACTTCGAGGAGGGGAGCGTGGTTCTTCCCACCCGCAGAAAGACTCCACTGCCCGTGGAGGGCCGCACCATGGCGGAGAATGATGAGGCAGCCTCTCTAGATATGGATGAGGCGAATATCGATCTGCCCGAGCAGCCATCCGGCCTGGGAGCAGATAAGGTGACGCAGGTCTCGGCACAGGCCGCCGCTCCTGCGCCATCCGGCCAGATGCCCTCGCAGCCGCAGAATGCGCCATCCATCCCGCCTCCCCCCTCTGAGGTCTTTGCCGATATGGCCGGTCCGCGTCAAGAGGAGCCAGCACGCAGGGCAGAGCCGGAAAGGGCGCCATCCCCACCTGAGAAGAAACCTGCCACCTTTGGCGCCGATGCCCCGGCGAAAAGGCTGCCCGGAATGCAGCCGAAGATGCTGGCCGCTCTGGGCCTCGTCCTGCTGCTGGCTGCGGCCATATGGCTATTCGCCAATCAGCCCGCACCGCTGGCTGTGCCCCCTGTCTTCGTCGAGTACTCCGCATACCTCTCCAACACCACCAACGATAGCTATCTGGCCCTGGAGATAGTCAACAACGAGAAGATTGCCAATGATATGGAGATGACTCTGCCGCCGGACATCGACCGTAGCATCAGCGCCAGAGGTGGCATCGTTACGATCTCTCATGGGGAGAATACTGTGGTGCGCATGAACTCCAGCAGCGATGCCAGCATAAAAATATATTTGAATGGCAGCTGGACGTCTGTTCCCATCGGCCTCGCCTTTTCAACTCCCTCCGGCTATGATACCAGCCTCCTGGTTCACGAAGATGACTATCTCGTCACCCGCAAGAATGATACTCTGATACTGAAGCTTAACCTTACCGAAAAAGAGGTAAAGTTTGAACAGAGCTACTCCAGGAAGGGGCAGTGAGGGTCTATGGGCGGCAAAGGTCCGCCGGGAGGATGCGTCTCTCGCTCTGAAGGCCATCGCCTCGGAGGGCGCACTGGATAGAGGCCGAAAGGCGATAAAGGCGGAGGGCCATGTGGAGATCCCACTCACCAGGCCTCTTTCCGGCTGGGAGATGGTGCAACAGAGGTCGCCTGCCTACTATCGAAGCCCTCCCTCTCTGGCCCGGGCCCTGAAGGGTGAGATCCCCCAAGATCTTCTCCTCCTTCTGCCGCGCGGGTGGTTTCTTTTGGGCGAGGTGATCGTGGTACGCATCCACCCCCTTTTAGCGGTGCACGAGGCGCGAATCGCCCGGGCCCTTCTGGACTGCTATCCCCGCTGCTGCACGGTTTTAGCAGATGATGGAATCTTCGGCCCCCTGCGGGAGCCCCGGCGCAGAATCCTTGCCGGAAGCCGCACTGAGACTGTTCACAGGGAGAACGGAGTTCTCTTTCATCTGGATGCCGCACGTGTCATGTTCTCGCCGGGAAACCTCAGGGAGCGGATGAGGATGGGCCGGCTGGGCAGAGGGGAGACGGTGGTGGACATGTTTGCAGGCATCGGCTACTTCACCATTCCCATGGCGGTCCTATCCCGTCCGGAGAGGATCGTGGCCATCGAGCTGAATCCCAATGCCTATCACTATCTATGCAAGAATATCAGTGCTAACCGGGTGCAGGATATAGTCGAGCCGGTCCTGGGGAACTGCGCGAATGTGACGCCTGATGGGGTCGCGGACAGGGTGGTGATGGGCATGGTAGAGGTGACAGACAGGTATCTGGAGAAGGGCATCTCTGCACTGCGGCCGGGCGGCGTACTCCACTACCACCAGACCGTGCCCTCCTGGCTATATCCGCAGGCTGCGGTAAGAGAGGTCGAAGAGGGGGCGGCTGCCCTTGGCCGGAGGGCGGAGATACTCAGTTGTATTCGGGTCAAGAAATTTTCTCCTGGCGTGGTCCATGCCGTGATAGACGCCCGTATAGACTAGCCTGTTGGTCGTTCGATCGACGTCCGATCGAAGGAGATTTTTAGTAAAAAATCCATAGATATTATTATGATAGTCAAGTGGCTAGGACATAGCTGTTTTCTTTTGACGGGCGAAGAGGGGCTTGTCATCCTCATGGACCCGTTTTATAAGGAGATGGTCGGCTACGATATGCCCCATGTCGAAGCTGACATTGTGACCATCAGCCATGACCATGAGGACCACAACAATGCGCGGGCTGCGGGAGAGTCTGCCGACGTCATCATGGAGGACGGCCAGTTCATAAGCAATGGGATGAACATTTTCGGAATCAGATCCTATCACGACTCAGAGAGAGGTGGTCGTCGCGGCAGGAACACCATATTTTGCTTCGAGATGGACGGAGTGAGGGTCTGCCACCTGGGCGATCTCGGGCATGAATTGAGCAAGGCCCAGGTCGGGGATATTGGACGGGTGGACCTGCTCTTCGTTCCTGTGGGCGGGGTCTATACCATCGATGCAGCCGGCGCGGATAAAGTGATAGAGGCGCTCCAGCCATCCATTGCCGTGCCCATGCATTACAAGACGGCTGCCTTGAGTTTCCCTCTGGCTCCGGTTGATGTCTTTCTCAAAGGAAAGGAGTACTCGGGGCCGCTGGAAGAGCTGCGCATCAGCGGGGGTGATCTGCCCTCATTCGCTTCAAAGGTGGGCGAAAAAGGCGCACGCAGGCAGGGCGGCACAAGGATCGTTTTGCTATCCTGCCCGGCGGCAGAGGGAAGGGCCGATCGATAGATTAATAACTACCTGCTGTAAGGTATGTGGCGAAGCCCGGTAGTGTAGCGGTCAATCACAGGAGGCTCTGGACCTCCCCACCTAGGTTCGAATCCTGGCCGGGCTACTTTAATGCATTTCTCTGCATCATGGATCGATGTGATCTCTCTTCAGCTCGGCCATAGCCCCTGCTGAGAGGCGGATATCAGCCATCTGTGCGGCTCCCATGGAAGATATGATCCTGTTCAAGAGGTCAGATATGGAGCGTCCCAGGCTCTCATCTTTGCTGTGGAGGGCGATGGACAGGGCACATCTCATATTGTAGGCCGTCCAGCCGGCATGTGTAAAATGGACTATGAGGTCCTCCATTGCCCCTTCAACCCAGGGTCCCTCGGATTGGGGCCAGATCACCCTGAAGCGGATCTCCGTCAGGCTGACGATCTCTGCCTCAAATTGAACCAGGTTTTCGGTCATAAATTCACATAAAGTATTGCTCCTTCATGGCTATTGAATTTTGCCATATCACATGCCATCATTTGAGGCAAAAATTTATATCCTATTACTATCCTAAGGTTAGTATGGAAAAGTAATCATGAGGTGAGACAAAATGTGGGACAAGAGATATCCATCCATATTCGACATATTTGAGAGCTTTGCCAAGGGATTTCCCTTCGAGAGGAAGGAGAAGTTCGAAGAGAGCATGTTCAAGGAGCCCTTTGAGGAGATGATCAAGAGGTTTGAAGAGAGCATGCCCACCGAGTTCAAGTCCTTCGTGCGCGAAGAGGTTACTCCTAGTGGTATCAGCCGCAGATACGGTCCGTTTGTCTACGGCTTCAGCTACACCGCTGAGCCAGGAAAGGAGCCGATCTTCAGGGAGTTCGGCAATATCAAGCCATCCTACCGGGGCATTGAACCTGCACAGGGCAGAGAGCCTTTAGTCGACGTCATGAGCGAGAAGGACAAGTACCGCATCTTCGTTGAGCTTCCAGGCGTGGACAAGGACAAGGTGAAGCTGGATGTAGCCGAGGATAGCGTGGAGATCAAGACCGACGACGAGAAGAAGTTCTACAAGATGATCTACCTCGACTCCCCAGTGGACTCGGACAGCGCCCGGGCCTCCTACAAGAACGGGGTCCTGACACTGGAGCTGGACAAGAAGGAGAAGAGACGGGGCAAGGAGGTCAAGATCGAGTAGGGCCTTGCTACCTTCCCTCCTTTTTTGTCAATTTTTTTTGTGCGCAGTGAAGTCTCGGCGGCCTCCGGCCTGAGGCCTCTATGTTTGCCGGCTCTCCATTTCAATACATCCAAAAGGAAATATTTCTGTAAGAATATTTCTAAATTATGGCTACACAAAGCCTACATGGCCCTCATATGAGATAAATCGCAATCCCTGGATTTGATAAAACCTCAATATGAAAAATACATACTTAAAGGCAGGATGCCTGAGTATGGATCATGCCAGGGATGAGTGTAACAGGGAAGACGGGAGACGGGGATGAAGCCGCATGCTACATATGGTCCGGGCTGAAGGGTTTGATGCAAAATAAATACAGAGATCTGATCCTTCTTTGCAGCGTTGCGGCCGCCTTCGGGCTGCTTCTTGTCTTCTCAGCCTGCTGCTGAGATCCAACCAGTCCGGCCACCTCTTTTCTACATCCAAATGCGGCAGTTTTGCAAATAGATTGCGATCTCTTCATCTCTGCCGCCAGGGAGGAATCCGTCTCATAACAAAGGTTAAATCACCCCCGGTGCTTTTGACCGGTAGCGAGGATTGGCATGGATAAGAATGAGCTGGTAAACGAACTCGCCAGAAGGCGCGGCTTTCTCTGGCCGGCCTTTGAGCTTTACGGCGGAGCGGCAGGATTTTACGATTACGGCCCACTGGGCGCGCCCCTGAAGAGGCGCATTGAAGATATCTGGCGGCAGTACTTCGTCATAGCAGAGGGCTTTGCAGAGATCGAGACACCCACCATCGGCGTGGAGGAGATCTACGAGGCATCCGGCCACCTGAGCGGCTTCTCAGATCCGCTCACAAGCTGCAAGGAGTGCAAGGAGATCTACCGGGCGGACCATCTCATCAAGCACATCGTGGAAGTGCCTGACGCCCTCAGCAATGAGCAGATCTATCAGTGCATCCGGGATAACGATATCGGCTGTCCGGAGTGCGGGGGAGAGCTCTCTGAGGTCTACGAGTTCAATCTCATGTTCAAGACTGCGATCGGCCCCGGCAACAGGATGGCAGGCTACCTCCGCCCGGAGACCGCCCAGGGCATGTTCATCAACTTCCCCCGCCTGCTGCGCTACTTCCGCGACAGCCTGCCCTTTGCCGCGGTGCAGATAGGCAAGTCCTTCCGCAATGAGATCTCCCCCCGCCAGGGCGTGATCCGGCTGCGGGAGTTCACACAGGCAGAGGCTGAGATATTCATCGACCCCCGCGACAAGAGCCACCCCCTCTTCTCAGAGGTGGCGGATATCAGTATGAAGTTCTACTCACAGGCGGCACAAGAGAAGGGCGAAGAGGAGGAGATGACCTTCGGCGAGGCTGTGGAGAGGGGCGTTGTAGCCCACCAGGCCCTGGCCTATTATGTGGCCCGAACATATCAGTTCCTCCTGGCGGTGGGAGTATCCCCGGATCGACTGCGATTCCGTCAGCACAAGGCAGATGAGATGGCCCATTATGCTGCAGACTGCTGGGATGCCGAGGTCCTCCTGGACCGGCTGGGCTGGATTGAGATCGTGGGCGTAGCCGACAGAACCGATTACGACCTCAAGGCCCATTCCAGGGTAAGCGGCGTCAATCTGAGCGTCTTCGTGCACTACGACCAGCCGGTGAAGAAGAGCCGTCTGGTGGTAAAGCCTGACTTCAAGGCCCTCGGCCCCAGGTTCAAGGCCAGGGCTAGGGCGGTGGGCGAGGCGCTCAAGGCCCTATCAGCAGAGGAGCTGGGCTCAGGCAAGGCTGTGACTGTTGTGGTGGATGGAGAGCGCCTTCAGATAGATCCGTCGCTCTTCACATTCGAGACCGTCGATGTGGAGATCCGGGGCGAGGAGATCGTCCCCCATGTCATAGAGCCCTCCTTCGGCATTGACAGGATCCTATACGCTGTACTCGATCACTCCTACTACGAGGACATGGTGGATGGCGAGACGCGTTCGGTGCTCCGCTTAAAGCCGGCCGTGGCCCCCGTAGAGGTAGCTGTCCTGCCTCTCATGGACAGAAAGGAGCTGACAGGCCCTGCTCAGGCCATACTTCTGGAGCTGCGGGGCCGGGGCATGCGCGTCGACTACGATACATCAGGCTCGATCGGCAGGAGGTACAGGCGCAACGACGAGATAGGCACGCCCTTCGCTGTTACAGTGGACTATGAGACACTGGAGGAGGGGACCGTCACCATCCGCGATCGTGACTCCATGGAGCAGGTCAAGGTGCCCCGCTGGCAGGTGGCGGACAAGCTTGCGGCGCTGCTCTCAGGCATCCTAAATTTTCAGGATGCAGGCGTAATTCCGGCAGCAGCCAGAAAAGAGCGGTAAAAAAGATTGAGTTAGAAGGAGAGCGGCATGCCCGAGCTTATTTCCGATTGGAGGGGCCGGCTGGCCAGGGAGATGAGGCGAAAGGCCATCCACCTCACAGGGCTGTCCGTTCCAGCCGGCATCATCCTCTTCGGCCGGACGATAACGGCAGCGGCCATCGCCGTGGTGCTGGCTGCCTCTCTAGTGCTGGAGGCGCTGCGGCTCAAGGGGAAGGTCAGGCTGCCGGAGACGCGGGAGCAGGAGGAAACCCGCGTGGCCGGTTACATATATTACATGGCAGGCTGCCTCTTTACTGTGCTATTCTTCACTCCCTCGATAGCCATCACTGCCGTTCTCTTCCTATCGCTCGGCGACACGGCCTCCGGCCTGGCCGGCTCGATCATAAAGCATTCCGATGTGCGTGGCGATCCTGGGCAGAGAGGCCGCCGGCGGGTCAAGCCCATGCCAGTGGTAGCCGTCACGCTCCTCGCCTGCCTTTTGATCGCCTCCATCTCTTCAGCCATAACCGGGCTTTCACCGGCAATCACCCTGGCGGGGGCGGCAGCGTCTACGGTCGCAGACTGCGTGGCCCTGATCGTGGGCGACTGGAGCCTGGATGACAACTTCTCCATACCCGTCCTCTCCGGCGCTGTCATGAGTGCAGTCTCTCTAATCGTTTGAAATCAACCGCGCCCAACTTCAGGGACACAGAAAAGGTTTTTTAAAGTATGCCATTGTATCATCTCCCGCTCATAAGCGGCAAAAGCTGCTCTGACAAGGGTATAGGAGGATATGGAATGGATATTATTCTGCTCGGTCCGCCGGGATCCGGCAAAGGCACACAGGCCAAGATGATCGCCGATAAGTATAAGGTAGTGCATATCTCAACCGGGGACATCCTGCGCGAGAATGTTCGCAATGGTACGCCCCTGGGCGTTGAGGCCAAGAAGTTCATGGAGGCCGGCAAGCTCGTTCCTGACAGCCTGCTCATCGATATCATCAAAGACAGGCTGGCCAAGGATGACGTAAAGGGCGGCTGGATGCTGGACGGCTATCCGAGAACCATCCCCCAGGCAGAGGCACTTGATAAGATCCTTCCAGCCCTCGGACAGAAGATCGATGTCGTCCTGAACATCGATGTTCCCGATGCTGAGCTTATCAAGAGGGTCACGGGAAGGAGGATGTGCAAGTGCGGAGCCACATATCACGTCCAGTTCAACCCGCCCAAGGTGGCAGGCAAGTGCGATGCCTGCGGAGGCGACCTCTACCAGAGGGCTGATGACACCGAGGAGACAGTCAAGCAGAGGCTGCAGGCCTACCATGCCCAGACTCAGCCCCTCATAGACTACTACAACAAGAGGGGAATCGTGGCCACTGTGCTAGGCGTGGGCGACATCAAGGCCATCTTCGCCAAGATCGTCGAGGCTTTGGACAGGATCTAAACCTCTCTCTTTTTTATAAATCGCATATACAGCATCCATCTCACCCGGCCTGTCTCCCTGCCGGCCTCAGCCATCCCGCCAACCTTTTTACAGTCTTCCTGAATAGCCCCTCCCTCATGATACTAGTCTATTCCCTGGGAGGCTCAGTGATAGCCGGCCGCGATGCCCGGAGCCTTTCCGAGTATGCCCTGGCTCTCAAGGAGCTTGCGGAGGAGCACCAGATCTTCGTGGTTGTGGGCGGGGGCAGGATCGCACGCGAGTACATCGAAAAGGCGAGGGCGCTCGGCGCCAGCGAGATGTTCTGCGACATGATCGGCATTGGTGCGACAAAGCTCAACTCGGCTCTGCTCGTCGCTGCTCTGGGCGATGCCGCACCCCAGGAGATCCCCGGCAGTTATGCCCTGGCTGCCCGGCTGGCCGGGCCCGGAAGGGTTGTGGTCATGGGCGGCGTCTCCCCAGGCCAGACCACCGACGCCGTGGCCGCTCTGCTGGCGGAGTATGTCCATGCCGACAGGCTCATCATCCCCACATCCGTGGATGGCGTCTACACCGCCGATCCGGAGAGTGACCCATCAGCGAGGAAGCTGCCCAGTATGACGCATCAGGCTCTGGCAGCGTTCGCAAGCCAGATGGAGATGAAGGCCGGCTCGCGCTCTCCCATCGATCCCCTGGCTGCCAAGATCATCGAGAGAAGCCGGATTCCCACGGCTATAGTGCTTGGAAGCAAAATAGAGAATTTGAAAAAGGGTGCCCTGGGCGGGCACACCGGAACCGAGATCAGTCAGGGGTGAGGGTCCTTATCAGGTCCGAGGCGGAGACGATGCCCCAGAGTGCACCCTGCTCGGAGACCACCAGTTGATTGGCACCGGTCCTGCCCAGCATCTTGATGGCCTCGTATATGGGCTCCTCTGAGTCGATTGTCAAAAAGCCGCGGTTCATGATCTCGCGGGCCTCCTGGCCGTTCCTGCCGTCCGCGACGGCACGGGCGATGTCAGCCAGATTGATCAGTCCAGGTGAGCTGTCGTCCACAAGCGCCTCGGAGACGCCGTTGTGCACCAGAATGCGCGCCGCTTCCTGTAGTGAGGCGTTTGGAGGGATCCGCTGGGCCCGGCGGGCGATCCCCTTGATGGGGACCTTGGGCACAGATATCATCTCTGTGATATGAAGTATCAGCCGGCTCATGGTGTCGTCTCTGCCAGTCATCTTGCCGCGGATGTACAGCTTGTTGACCGGAGTCGGACCGACTTCGATCTCATCTCCCACGTTGAAGTCCCTGATGTTGCCTATGACGCGGACCACTCCGTCGCACTGATGGGAGTGCATGACCTTATTGAATACTATCTCGCTGGCTGTAGCGCCCTCTACCACGACGCCGTTCCTGATGACAGGTACTGTCACCACCTCTCCCGTGACCTCTATGTTGAGTGCCTCATAGGCGGAACCCGTGGCCTTGTACCCCCCCTTGGGGCCGGGTACGCCCTCCACCAGGTTCAGGGCTTTGAGCGATTGCATCTGGTTTCTGATGGTGCCGGGATTGCGGTCGATCAGCTCGGCAATCTCCTCGCCCTTGACGGCTCTTCCTTCCACGCGGTGTATGTTGATCAATGCGGTTAATATATCCCTTTGAACAGGTGTCAGATCCATAGTTCGATCAAAATTGTTCATGATTAATGTCCTATATAGATCTATTGATTGGAGTGTGCTATAAAGATCTATTTTGATTTTTCGGGCCATTTAGGCTCCGCATCTATGGACAATATTGCCCAAATCAGGGATAAAAACGCCTTATTTTCGCATGGGGCATATTTTGCTTTTTTTGAAGGGAAATGCTCTCATCTCTCGCCAGATCTCGCGGATGGGCCTGTCGAATATGCTTCCCCAGGACTGCGGATAGCAGGAGCAGGGATAGACGTCGCCCCCCGGGGAGATATGCATCCAGCTGGTGGCGGCAAAGCAGCCGAAGTGGCGGTATGCCTCAGGAACTGAGAAGATGCGAGGCGGGCGCGTGCCTGCATCCATCACAAAGCCGTCCAGCAGGCGGTGATCCTCCGGCCGGAGGGCGATGCCCTCTCTCTCAGACCAGCGGCCGGTGGCGACCACCTCAAAGAGGGTCAGCTCGTGCGCGCCCGCCTGCGCAGCCAGTTCGTGAAAGCGCTGTAGATGGACAATGTTCTCCCTGCGCAGGACCACATAGATGTCTACCAGAAGGCCGGCCTGCCGGGCCAGCCGGGCTGCCTGCATGGCCTCCCCAAATACCCCCTTTCTGCCGCGCATGGCATCATGCTCTTCTGGAAGAGGGCTGTCCAGGCTCACGTTCACTGCGTAAAGCCCCGCCTCCTTCAGTTGCCGGGCGAGCTCTGCTGTAAAGCCCGCGCCTGAGGTGAACAGAGTGGCGACCGCCCTCTCGCCCACGGATGCCACCAGCTCCGGCAGTCCGGGGTAGAGCGCCGGCTCGCCCCCGTCGAATATGACCAGGGTGGCACCCATGTCCAGGACCTGGCCGATGATGTCTTTAACCGTCTGGGGGGAGAGGCGGAGCTTCCTTCCGGAGTTCGGCAGTGCGCAGTGGGAGCAGTGGTTGGGGCACTCCTCTGTGATGGAGATCGTGACCTGGTCCGGGGTGCGCAGGCCTAAGAGACCGCGAACGCGGCTTTGTGCCAGCCTGTCAAAGGCCAGGCTGGGCACGGGAGGAATCCAGGTGGAGAGGCACAGCCTCTTCGAGTCGAAATAGGCAGGCATCTGGCAGTCGAACATCTGCAGGGCGGAGCGAATGGGGGGCAGGCACGCCAGAAGGCCTGAGGCACCGATCCTCACACGGTGCTGCACAACCTCGGCAGATGCCCTGAGCAGGGGGCTGCTGTAGAGCTGGTACCGTTCGCTCATTTGTAGACGTCTCCGGGGTCGAAGACCTTCTCGCCGACGACGTCGCCCTCAATGGTGCGATAGAAGCATGACCTGTAGCCGGTGTGGCATGCCCCTCCCTCCTGCTCGATGAGAAGAAGCACTGCATCCTGGTCGCAGTCGATTCTGATCTCTTTGACCCTTTGAAAGTGACCGGAGGACTCTCCCTTCAGCCATAGCTTCTTTCGCGAGCGCGACCAGTAGTGGGCCCGGCCCGTCTCCCTGGTCTTCTTCAGGGCCTCTTCGTTCATATAGGCCAGCATGAGCACCTCACCGCTTCTGGCGTCCTGGGCGATGGCCGGGATGAGCACCTCCGCCCCCCCTCCTTTCGGAAAAAGGTCGATCATCTGCGGGTAATAGCGAATATATCCTATAAGCTACTTGCTACGATGTTGATGAGATGTGTCAAATGCAAGGGCCGGGGGCTGTGCGGCCGGCCTGTCTGCCCCATTCTCCGCCGGCTGGAGGAGGCTGCGGCCCTTCCCCGCATAGGCAGGAGCCTGGAGGGGCTGTCGCCTCCGGAGGTCTTTGTGGGCAGGCACGGCTATCCGCTTGTGGCAGCCGGGCCCATGCTGCCGGCCGGCGGCGCTCCCGTCCATCCCTCTCTCGGCATGGACATAGGAGAGATCATAGCCTCGCGTGCCGGTCTGGTCCGCTCGGCTGCCCGCCTCTCTGTGAAGGAGGCTGATGCGGCGGCCGGGGGAAGGCTGCTGGAGGCCTGCCGGCAGATCGCCCTCTCTGAGGGGCCAGTGGGGGCGGAGGTGATGTTCGAGAGGCCTCCCAAAAGCCGCATGCATTTTGACGGAGTCCTCTCCCCATCCGGGCCATCGGCTGAGCTGAAGGCCGTGCAGATCACAACCAATCCGGTCATACCCCGCAGGGTGGATCAGCTGGCTGAGGACAGGGATGCCGGGGCGGCGGAGGCAGTGGCCGAGCTGTACTCCTCAGGCATATCGGCCGATCACATCTCCCGCCTGCTCTCAATGGGGCTTTTGGGCAGAAAGAGGCGGCTTGTTCCCACCCGCTGGTCGATCACAGCATCGGACGACATGATAGGCGGACAGCTCAAGGAGCGCATACTGGAACTGCCGCTGGTGAACGATTACTATCTTTATTCGGGGCAGGGCCTTGGAAACCACTTCGAGATCCTGCTCCTGCCGAGGCCCTATGCATACGAGCTGGTGGAGATCTGGATGGCGCAGTCTGTCTGGTCCGGGGAGGGATTCATCGGCGGGGACTCGGAGGATTCGAGGCCAAAGAGGGGCTACAGCTCGCTGGCAGGCGGCTACTATGCCGCCAGGCTGGCGGCGCTGGAGGGGCTGGCGAGGTTGGGCCGGCAGGCTGCAGTGCTGGCTGTGCGGGAGATCTCTCCTGCCTACTGGGCGCCGCTGGGGGTGTGGGTGGTGCGAGAGGTGGCGAGGAAGGCCATGAACTCCGCTCCCCGGCGCTTCTCAACTCTGGCCGGGGCGGTGGCTGAGATGGAGGGCAGGATCACGACGCCTGCAGGAGAGTGGCGAGGGGGGGCGCGGCTTCTGTATAGGCCGGTGCAGAGAAGCCTGCTGGAGTTTTAACAGGGATATGTCGTACGCTATGATAAGCCCGAAGCGCTCATATGCAGCTATGGCCTGGAAGGAATTAAGCGCAATATGCATTGTATCGCTTGAGATCGTGCTGGCCGTCCCGGCTGTCAGCGCGTCGAATGCATCGATATCCGATTTGAGGTCCACAATATCCGCCTTCGAAGATGCCCGCATGAATGCGGAGGAGCTGGCCTTCTATCTGGCAACCCATAACTTCGATGCAAAGCCGGACGGCGGCCATGTGGCTGTCAATTTAGGCGGCAGCGTCTATAAGCTCACGCCCAACTGCCCGGCCCCCGGCCTCTGCTCGATTGACTGAACATGATCGGAGATTTTATCGGAATGCGCATCCAGGGCATACTGCCCAACTTCGTGGGCGGTGGGGTTTTCGTCGAACCGTGGACTGCGCAGGGTTCAGGACCCTGTCACGACGCGGTTTCGCCTCTCGTTCCCCCCAATAATTGAAGAGCAGAAACATTCTCTCAGCGGGCAGCTCGTGTGTTTTTTTGCACAGGATTCTCCCCCTCTTCGTCGCCTCTGATAAGAGATGTGACGGCAGCGAGGCCGGTTAGTATCCCACCCGATATATAAGCATATTTCAATCCTGATAGAAATGCTGTGGCGTCCGGGCCCCCGATGACCGCATCCTGAAGTACCTCAAAGGGAACATAAGCATACAGGACAGCGCCGCCGATGGCAATCCCCAGCGCCATGCCAATATTTCGCACTGTCGCCAGTATCCCTGAAGCTATGCCGAGCTGAGATCTCGGCGCGCACCCCATCACAGCGCTGTTATTTGGAGATTGAAATATGCCTGTGCCCAGGCCGAAGAGAGCCAGCCTCCAGACAACATCAGAAGATGCGACAGAAGCCGGCAATAGGCTCATAAGAAACAGGGAGAGAGCGCATATTGCAGCGCCCAGGCATGCCAGAGTCCGTGTGCCTATCCGGTCAGAGAGAAAACCACTCAGAGGGGCGACCGCCATAACCGCCAGCGGAAATGCGCTCATGACCATACCCACCTCATTCGGAGCGTAGAGTAGCAGTCTTTGCAAGTAGAAGGGTGTAAGGAAAACCATCACATATTGAGACATGAAATTTAGAAGAGCACTGGCATTTGCAAAGGAAAAAGTTGCATTTCGGAAAAGATCCAGGTCGACCAGCGGATCCGTATTCTTACTCTCCATCACCAGAAAGCTGATGCCGGCCAGAACTGCAATTGATAGCATAATAAAAGATATCCGATACGAGCCTAAATTTTGGAAGCTGTTGACCGAAAGAAGAAAGAAAAATAATGAAATAAAACCGATTATCGCCCCCGACATATCTATTTTGCCAGGCTGCCCTTTCAACTGAGGGATAATATAATTAGCGTACAGGAACCCTATAATGCCAATCGGCATGTTAATCAGGAAGCAGTATCGCCAGCTTGATAGAGAGGCGATAAGCCCGCCGAGAGTTGGGCCTATGGCCAGGCCTGCTGAGACGCTTATTGCATTTATGCCCAGGGCCTTGCCCCGTTCTGCCGGAGGGAAGGACGCAGTTATGAGGGCGAATGGCATCGACATCATCATTCCAGCAGCAAGTCCCTGGATGGCTCGAAACAGAATAAGCCAGTAGATAGTGGGGGAGAGGGTGCATAGAGCAGAGGCAACGGTAAAACCGGCAATACCGCATAGGTATATCTTTTTGTATCCCAGAATATCTCCCAGACGACCGTATAACAGGAGGAGGCTGCTAATGGTCAGTAGGTATACCATTGGAACCCACTGGGCTGTGGCTATGTCTGTGCCGAAGAATTGAGTGATCGTAGGAAGAATTATATTGACTATGCTGGCGTCAAGAGGGCCCATGATGCTTCCCAGCATAACGGCAGCGAGAATTGCATAGCGCCGGGCATAGATATCGCCCGTCTCATTTATCTTATTGGCTTGAAAATGGCATACCATCCGGCTTTCTCCCTTTATGACAAGCTTCACCATTCATTTTATATTTACAATATCATTTTTCAGCATGAACCCAGCCCGGCGATCTCTCCAGATCATCAACTCTGACCACGTACTTGTATCTGTTGCCATTGTCTCTGAATGCTCTTTTGCGATTCTGGGCCAGTTCGTCTCGCCAAACCTCGGCGGGTCCACTCCAATTCATCGCTCAATAACCAAAATAATTATCATCTCAAACAGCAAAAAATAAACTGTGTTTGAGCGCATTCTTATTGCAACCGATGGGTCAATTTATAGCAAGAAGGCGGCAAAGGCCGGCATCGAGCTTGCCAGGCTCTCTGGCGGACAGGCCATTATCGTCTATGTTGTAGATATCGGCTATGTGTCTTCTGCAGCTCTCATTCCGCCATTTGGAGGAGCCAGCCCGAATGTCATCGATAATTTTTTTACAAGCATCAGGGAGGCTGGCGAAAAGGCAACGCTTGAAGTGGATGAGCTGGCAAAGGCGTACGGCATCAGGAGCAAACGGATGGTTGTCGAGGGGAATCCCTCCAGCGAGATATTGAAGATTGCAGAAGAGAGAATGGTAGATGTAATAGTATTGGGCAGCATCGGCAAAACCGGCCTGGAAAAGTTCCTGTTGGGAAGCGTGGCGGAAAAAGTGGTTCGAAACTCGAGGCATCCCGTCCTGATAGTTCGCTAATAACCGGCTTGCTCTCATGCATAACCTTTCGTCCACTTCACAGCTTCTGCTTCTCCAGCACCATGGGAGCGGTTTTTATTACGCCGGCGCCGCTGCCATGGCTCTCATGCAGGTATCTTTCGCCACGCATTGCCGATAGAACTGCAGAGACGCCCGAGAGCACAGCTCCTATGATGAACGACAACCGCAGCGAAGGCATGAATGCATCTGCCAGAGTCCTCGGGAACCAGTCATGGCTCTCCAGTATTGCAACGACGTTTTGGGGTATGGTGCTGAGCATTGACTGTGGCAGGGAGCCGAGGATAGCATCCATCGGGTTGTATCCCAGGAACGCCGAGAATAGCGCACCGGTTGGCGGGATGGAGCCGAGTGTTGCTGCAAGCGGTGCTATATGTTCTGAGCCAAGGCCGGCCAGTGAGTTAGAGACGGCACCGGGAAACGCGTCCTGGATGCCGACGATCACAATGGTGAAAAATATGGCCATGCTCGCCGTATTCGCCGAGTTCATCAACGTGGACATCATACCCGAAGCGACACCTCTATCCTGGGGAGGCACGGAGTTCATGATCGATGAGCTATTGGGCGAAGCGAACATGCCGCTGCCGCAGCCCATGAGGAATAAGAGGACGCCAAGCTGCCAGTATTCAAAGTCAAAGTTGAGCGTAGCTAGGCCGATGAAGCACAATGTGACCAGCGTCATGCCACCGGTGGCGATCCATCGAGGCCCGTAATTATCCGAAAGCATGCCGGATATCGGCCCCATCAGGACGAAGCCGAATGTCATGGGCAGCATGTAGATGCCAGCCCAGAATGGAGTATCGGCATATGCATAACCGTGGAGGGGAAGCCAGATCCCTTGCAAAAGCAGGATCAGCATGAACATGACACCGCCCCTTGCGATGGCTGATATCGTGCTGGCAAGGTTGGCGTACGCAAATGCCCTGATTTTGAATAAATCGATGCGGAACATCGGGTACTTCACGCGAGTTTCGATGAACGGGAAGGCCATCAGCAGTACGATACCGATGATGACTGTCGAAATCACCCATGGGTTACCCCAGCCCATGGAATCGCTACCGTACGGCATGAGCCCGTAAGTAATGCCTATGAGCAGCGATGTGAGGCCGCCGATAAAGACGAGGTTGCCTATATAGTCAATACCCGTCTTAGCCACCGGTATCGATAGCTCTTCAAGCTTCCAATAGGACCAGGCCGTCCCTATGATCGCAAAGGGCACGCTGACTAGGAACACATAGCGCCAGTGGTAGGCGGCTAAAATGCCTCCGAGGATGAGGCCTATGAACTGGCCAGACATGACCGCGACCATGTTGATACCAAGGGCCTTACCCCTCTCGTTAGTCTGGAAAGAATCTGTGATGATGGCCGGGCCGTTGGCCATGGTGAATGCCCCTCCCACCGCCTGTATCAGCCTGAAGATGGTCAGTTCCAGAGCGGCAGTATTGCCAGTTCCAGGCGTTAAGTACAGCAGTATCGAGCCTATTGTGAAGATCAGGAAGCCCATCTGGAACAGCTTCACCCGGCCATAAATATCTGATAGCCGGCCTATGCTCAAAAGGAGTGTCGCCGTAACCAGTCCGTAGCCCATAAGGATCCACAGTAAATACTGAAACGAGTCCGGGGCCATGGGATCAATTTGAATGCCCTTGAATATGGCCGGTAGCGAGATCAATATAATGCTGCCGTTGATCGTGCCCATTAACGAAGCAAGAGTCACATTCGATAACGCAACCCATTTGTAAGAGATGCCCCTTTTGGGCGTAGCCTCATCTGCATTATTCTTATCACCGCCTTTTTCAGCCGCAGTGTTGCCTTTCGGTATCGTTTTCTTATTCCTCCATACAGCCACCGGGACCTCACTGTAATTCCTGGCTCCGGCAATCGGTTTTTTTCGTCCCGGCATCTTCATCGGTCACTTTGTTGATAACTATAGCCGTCTCCCTTATGAAATCCATCTTCTTCTGAATCATCTGATCCAGCGCATTCACTCCCTTAGGTGTGATTGTGTATACTCTTTTGCGCTCGATCTCCTCGCTCTTGATGTGCCCGTTCGTCTCCAGCCTCTCCAGTATAGGGTATATCGAACCGGCGCTTGGCGTCCATCGGCCTCCGGTGATCTCCTTTATATGGTGGATGATTTCATAGCCATGTGTAGGACGATCTTTAATGGTCTTCAGCACGACAAACTTGAGTAACACCCGCCTGATCTCTGGGTCTATCTTATCTTCCATGCTACCTACTTCGACTATCGTCTGGCGATATGTCGGGATCTGATATAGTATATGTACTTGATGGGATGCTCGGGAAATACAAGATACCTTCTTGTTCGGGGATTGGAGCTGGTTCCATGTGTGATGGCTGTCATGGAAGGCCATGGCGATAGCAAGGCACTATTCCCCTTCAGCGCGGAGAGCAGTCGCATTCCAGAGCTCTCTGGCTCTGTAGAATGCATCATTGGCTTCAATGCTTCGACCGAGCGATTGTAATACGAGGCCTTTGTTATTCCAGGCATTAACATATCTGGGATTGAGTTTGATCGCCTGGTCTAAAGCCGTGATTGCACCGTCATAACTGCCTTGTTTGCCGAGGAAAAAGCCTTTGTTGCTCCAAAATTCGGCATAGTTAGGATTTAGCCAGATGGATTCATCTAAAGCTTTTATGGCCTCGTCGTAGAGACCTTGTTTGCCAAGAACAATGCCTTTATTGTTCCAGGCCTTGGAATAGTTCGTATTAAGCCTGATGGCCTCATCGAAAGACTTGATGGCCTTATTGTAATTACCCTGGCTAGTAAGAACGGCGCCTTTATTATTCCATGCGCCAGCATAGTTCGGCTCGATTCTGATGGCTTCATCCAGTGCTTTGATAGCCTCATCGTACCTGTACTGGCGAGCTAGGGCAGCGCCTTTATTGTTCCAGGTCCCCATGAGGTTTGGATTGATCTTTATCGATTCGTTAAAAGCATTGATGGCCTCGTCATATTTGCCCTGGCCATAGAAATCATTCCCTTTGTTAAACCATTCTTCCGCAGTATGCTGACATTGTGCAAATGGCATCAATGCAAGAATAACGATTGTAATGGCATGGATGAATCTCATAGGATCTAATAGATGCTCGGAGAAGATTATCTTTTTGACTTTTATAATCCAATGTGATCCAGACTGCAATGCATCCAGGAACATACTTATCGCACGGCTGGAACAACCCATTGCGCCCATAGAGCCAAAGCCTCTGCATCACAAGCCTGTGATGCAAGCCTTGGCAGTGAGGTGAGAAGCTCCGCCCTTCAGGGGTGTATAGTTCACAGGAGGCTTGCTATATATGGTTGAAGAGAGGTCGAGGCCTGTCCGGTTTGGAGAGGCATTGGGCGGAGGCGTCAACTCCGCCTTCGCCAGCCTGAGAAGCGAGATCATGAAAAGCGGTGCTCTGTCATCGAAAGAAAAGGCACTTATCGCACTGGCATGTGCTGTGGCCATTCCCTGCGACTCATGCGTAAAATTTCACAGGAAAGCAGCAATATCAGCTGGAGCCACGAGAGAAGAGATGCTTGAGGCGGCAGCAATAGGCGGCCTCGTTCGGCTGGGTTCGGGATTTTCCGCGGCGTTTGCTGTATTGGAGGAAGAAATGGAGTGAAATACGCCAAAAGACTCTCTATTTAAATCTCTTTATAAATGACTTGTCAATCCAGCTCTTCAGAGAGTAGATCAGCCTGGTCGGCACCCCGATGCAGGTCTTGCCAACAACACCCACGGCGCATTCTGCTCCCAGCGAGATTAGAGCCACCTGGCTGTCAGTGCTGGCCCGCACCGAGTACTTCTCAAAGGGCCGGCCCCTGATCATGTTCCTGAAGTGCCGGGCCAGGTACTTGGCCTGGCGCTCAGCCTCAAGTCCGGTCTTGGTGGCCATACGGCCATTGATCTCTATCCAGGCGCAGTCGCCGATGGCAAAGATGTTCCCTTTGGCATTGAGATAGGGATCGACCAGCAGCCAGCCGTTCTTCTTGGGCATGTCCAGCCGCTCTATGAATTCCGAGGGCTTGATGCCTGCCGTCCAGATGGCCATGTCGCAGTCCAGGCAAGTGCTGTCTGTGAACATGATGCAATCCTTCTTGACCTCAGCCACCTGGGTGGATGTGAGGATGTTCACCCCTTTCTTGGAGAGGGCTTTTTCCACCAGCTCCGATGTATGAGGGGAGAACTGGGGCAGTACCCTCTCCCTGGCCTCGACGATGTAAATGCTGGCGTCCAGGCTCTCCGCCAGAATGGATGCCGCCTCCACTCCAGTGAGGCCCGACCCCAGGATCATGATCCTCTCCGGGTAGTGATCCTCTACGAAGCGCCGCGCCCTTTTCGTCTCCTCCAGTGTGTTTATGGAGAATGTGTTCTCCACGCCCTGGATGCCGAAGTAGTTCTGGGCGGCCCCTGTGGCTATGACCGCGTGGTCGAAGTCGACCTCAGACCTCTCGCAGATGACTGTGCTGCCCTCGATGTGCAGCGCCCTCTCCTGAATGTAATTGGCCCCAACCCTATCGCAGAAGGGCTTGAGGGGTGCGGACAGCTCCTGCAGCCGGGCGACGCCTCCTAGGTATTCCGGGTAGAGGGCCTGCATCTCCACCTGCTTCTTGGGCTCTATCAGCGTGAACTCCAGGGGGCAGGGCGAGGCAACCCGGATCAGCTCTGCGCCTGCTATGCCTCCTCCAATGACAGCGACCTTCATGATCTCGAATACCTTTCTTTCAATTGGCTACCGTGTTTGCCACCTGCCTGGGTTTAAATCTATTCCATAACGATTAGAAACGCGATTTGAAAAGTTTTATATCAGAGCCTAATAAAATAACCTGCTATGATCACAATTCACTTTGACGGCCTCTGCTATCCCAAAAATCCGGGGGGCGTGGCTGCTTACGGCTACGCCATCTACCGGGATGGCGAGCCGATCTGGAGAGGCTTCGGCAGCGTGGGGGAGGGCCGGGGCATGACCAATAACGTGGCCGAATACGAGGGGCTGAAGGCAGCGGTGCAGTGGCTGATCGATGAGGGGATCGAGGACGGTATTGTCATCAAAGGCGACTCAGAGCTTGTGATCAAGCAGATGAAGGGCGAGTATCGGATCTCTTCAGCCACGTCCAAGAGGTACGTGCCTGTGATCAGGAGGATGCTGGAGGGAAGGGACGTCAGCTTCGTATGGGTGCCGCGCAAGGAGAACGAAGAGGCGGACAGCCTCTCCAGGATGGGATATGAGAGCTACCTGAGGCACAAGAATGAAAGCTGCAAGAAGCTCGCCGGGGCCGCCCGGAGGTAGGCCTCTTCTCAGGATGGCTCTTTGCTGCTTCATTTCCGCCTGAATGTCCCTCCTTGCACACGCACAAAGGATGGAAGGACGTCTCATTGCCGGCGCTGCAGATCCTTGAGCACGGTGTAGATCGCCGAGAAGTCCAGCTTCTCCTCGCCCCTGGCGTATGTCATTCCATATAGCTCCTTGACAGCCGAGCCCATGAAAAGCGGCCTCTTCAGATCATAGGCCAGGTCCTGCAGGTAATGCATATCCTTGTAGATCAGCGATGACTGAAAGTGGGGGGAGAAGTCCTGGCAGGCCAGCTTCTCCCTCTTGGCATTCAGGACCCCGGAATTGCCGGCACCGCTGGCCAGGATCTCCAGGACCCGATCCCTGTCCAGCCCTGCCGCCTCTCCGAAGGCCACTGCCTCGGCAATTGTGGCCATGAACGATCCGAGCACCAGGTTGTTGACAAGCTTCATCCTGCTCGCCAGGGCCGGCTCCTGGAGGTAGAATATATTGGTGGCCAGATTTTGCAGATAGGGTAGAGCCATTTCGAATGCAGTCTCCTCGCCTGATGCCAGCACTGTGAGCTCCCCCCGCGAGGCTGGAACCACAGATCCCAGGACGGGAGCCTCCAGGTACAGGCCGCCGCGGGAGGAGACGATCCTGTGAAACTCAAGGACATCCCTGAAGTGGTTGGTGGTGGTGTCGATGAGCAGGCGGCCAGCGAGATCGCCCTCCAAAAGGCCGCCCGGCCCGGCCAGAACAGATTTCACTGCAGAGCTGTCGAATAGGTTGAGTATGATGACGGAGGAGTCCGCCGCCAGGGTGGAAGGGGTCTCCGCCACCCGGCAGCCATGCTCTTTTGCGAAGTCGGCAGCCTTCTTTGTGGTCCTGTTCCACAGTATCAAATCCACGCCCTGGGAGACAAGCCTTCCTGCCATGGCCTGTCCCAGGTGTCCGAGACCGATGAAACCTGCTTTCATGAATGATAATTAGGGTTAGCGGTATTTAACAGCGGCGGGCTTGGCTTACACAACACTGGTATGTGTTTAGCTGGCAGGCTTTGTGGTTAGCATTTGCAGGCTGTTTAGCCCATTTTGCCACAGATTGCCAGTCCCGTCATGATTCGCTCATGAATCGATGATCCTTTATCATTTCGAAGCGCACCCAGCATTTCTCTCAAGACGGCTAAACTACC
>ENA-UPSM01001730-UPSM01001730.1-activated-sludge-metagenome-genome-assembly--contig:-NODE-1730-length-28096-cov-6.593167_pt1 | contig 28096 bp, 30 predicted proteins | sample MGYA00238181_ERZ773283 | MGnify/ENA primary metagenome ERZ773283 (study PRJEB29023, sample SAMN05720199) | activated sludge metagenome | isolation source: Anaerobic digester | place: Japan...
CCGGGCCGACTCACGGCAATGGGTATGCCGTGTGGCTCAGTTGGCCTTGAGGAAGTGCAGCGTGGCGCTCATGGTGTCCGTGTTCGAGACGGACAGCACCGCGAAACCTGCCGTCGTGAACGTCGTCTCGAGTCGATCGGTCGGATTGACCCGTAGGTTCTCCAGCGGTGCTGTCCACAGCTGATTACCGGACTTCGTGTTCACGCCGACCAGCCGTGAGCCACTGTTCGTTGATGGCTGGCCCTCGCCAACTGGGAGCAGGTAGACAATCGCAGCCATCAACGCATCCCCGGACGCGGTGCATCTCCAATCCCAAGCCCCCAAGATGGGCTCGCTCCATGACTGCGCACCGGTTCTGGAGTCGAGTCCAATCATTCCTTCGTTCCCGAAGGCCATCGCCCGCTCCCCGCAGAAGCCATTGATCGTCTTGTCGCTACGGAAGCGCAGCGTGCTCTCATGGCCCTTGAAGGAATAGACCGAGGTGGTTCTGGCATCATCGCGACCCACATGAGCGAGAACGACCGGTTGACCAGCGCCGTCAAGGGTGTACCAAAGGGCTCCAGCAACATCGCCTTGTCCCTCACCGATGGTCCTACCCCGAACGATGAGTCCGGCGTCGTTACTTGCCGGTTCGGCCGACCAATAGCCGTCCACCGGGGCGGACACCACGATGCCAACAGGCCGATCGGGCGCGGGCAGTCCAGTGCTCGCGTCGAGAACGAAGGCCTTGCCGTCTTTCATCGTCGCGTTGAGCATGGCTACGCGTCCTGCGGCAAGACGCATTCCATAGGCATCAGCATTGAACAGCTTGTAGAGATCCGTGTTCGTCCAGACCTTCTTGCCGTCCGGAGAGTACTTGGTGATCGTCGACTTGGTGGGCGCCTTGTAGTCGGTCCCTACGGAACTGTAGGTATACAGCGCATCCGCAACCTCCCAACCAAGGTTCGGTTCCGACTCGGTCCGGAATCGCACACTTCCGTTGTTGATGTCGTAGGCAATGATGTGCTGCCGTGAATCAGTGTTCTCCGGGACGCCGCACAACAAGAGGTCGTCGAGGCGATCGCAATATCCCGGATCATCGGTCTCCTTGGATGACCAACGGATCTTTCCACTGGCCGGATCCACAACAGTGATCTGGCCCGTCTCGTTGCTCCCACTGCCCCTGGCACTCACGAGGAGAAGGTCGCCGAGTTCCCGGACAGAGGTACGGCCATCCTTGGTCCATGGTCCACCCTTGGCGATCGAGGGCATCTGGATCGACCAGGCCTTGGTCGGGGCCCTCGTGGCCGACGTGATGGTGGGGGACCGATAGAAGCCGTCATCTCCGGGGGACCGAAGCTTCGACCAGAGGGCGAACCCGCCGCCGACGAGGCCGATGAGCACCACGGGGACGAGAGCCAGAACCAGCCAGCGCCGCGACTTCCTGGGCTGTGGAGCAACGACCGAAGGCGTGGGCACGGGCACTGGCGCCGGCACGGGCACGGGTGCCGGTATCACCGGGGGCACCGCTGGTGGCGGGGCCTGACCCGCCACGGGACGACCGCATTTGGGACAGAAGCGCCCCTGCTCGGGCAACTGGAGCCCGCACCCAGTACAGAACATGCCGTGCCTCCACCTTCTGATGTCCACTCGAGTCTTCCGACGATTCGCCCCCGGCGTCAGTCGCCAGAAGAGGGGACACCGGACCCGCCGAAGGACCGCCCACTGGACCAAACAGGAAAGGTATGCCGGCCGCTCACGGTGAGCGGCCGGCATACCTTGTGGTTTTGCTTGGGTTTCCTCAGGCGTCGACGGTTTCCTTCTCGCCCTCGGAACCCTCGACCGCGGTGACCGTGCCGACCTCGACGTCGCGACCGTCCTTCTTGATCGACCAGCCGGTGAGCAGGCCGACCATGAAGACGCCGATCGAGAGCGCACCGATGCCGAAGATCGTGTCGCCGGGGACCCGGAGCCAACGGATGATCGTCATGGTGTTGTCGTAGAGGAACTCATCGGAGCGGGCGTACCAGAGGCCATGCTCGATGCTGGCCCAGGCCTGCGCCAGACCCAGCGGGAGCAGCGACAGGATGGCCATGAGGAAGAGGCCACCGTTGAGGCACCAGAAGCCGATGGCGATCGGCTTGTCGTTCCACTCCTTGCCGGGCATGAGCGAGCGCACGCAGAAGAGCATGAGTCCGATGCCGAGCATGCCGTAGACCCCGAAGAGGGCGGTGTGGCCGTGGAGCGGCGTGAGGTTCAAGCCCTGGACGTAGAAGAGCGAGATCGGCGGGTTGATGAGGAAGCCGAAGACGCCTGCGCCGAGCATGTTCCAGAAGGACACCGACACGAAGAAGTAGATCGCCCACTTGTAGCCGGCCACCCACTTGCGGACCTTGAGCAGCTTGAGGTGCTTGAAGGCCTCGAAGCCGAGCAGGGCCAGCGGGACCACCTCGAGCGCGGAGAACGCCGAGCCGAGCGCAAGCACGACCTCGGGCGAACCCGTGAAGTAGAGGTGGTGCGCGGTGCCGATGATGCCGCCGAGGAGGAAGATCGCCGTCGCCGCGATGGTCGCACTCGTCGCCGAGCGGGGCTTGACCAGCCCGAGCCGGCTGAAGAGGAAGGCCATGACGACCGTGGCGAAGACCTCGAAGAAGCCCTCGACCCACAGGTGGACGACCCACCAGCGCCAGTACTCGATGAGCGAGAGGTGCGTGGAGGAGCCGATGCCGAAGGCTGCGAAGTAGAAGCCGGCGATCGCCGCACAGGACACGATGAGCATGATGACCAGCGAACGCTGCGAGCCACCGGCCAGCGGCGCCTCGATGGTCGGGTCGATGTGCCCGTCACCGGTGGCCTTGGCGACCACGCGCGAGCGCCGGATGGCCGGGGACGCGGCGCGCCACATGAGGAAGAGCCAGAGCAGCAGGCCAATGGTGAGGCCGATCTGCCAGACCCGACCGAGGTCGACGTACTCCAGGCCCTGGGTGCCGAGCCAGAAGTTGATCTTGTTGCCGTAGCCGAGCTTGCCCATGATCGACATCCACTGACCGGCCATCGAGCCGAGGACGACGACGACGAGCGCGCCGCAGAGGACATTGACGCCGAGGCGCTGGAACTTCGGCTCCTTGCCACCCACGGCGGGGGCGACATACAACCCGGTGGCCAGCCACGCGGTGGCGATCCAGAAGATGCCGAGTTGGGTGTGCCAGGTGCGCACCACGGCATACGGAAGGAATTGGTCGATCGGGATGCCGTAGAGAGCCCCGCCCTCGACGCCGTAGTGCGCGGTGAGGATGCCCATGGTGATCTGGAGGACGAAGAGCAGACCGACGATGAAGAAGTACTTGAGCGTGGCCTTCTGGCTCGGGGTCGGCTGGTAGCCCAGGAGCGGGTCGTTCTCGGGGACCTCTTCGGGCTCGCCGGTGTCCTTCTCGGCCATCGAGGTGTGGTAGTAGATCATCCCCGCGATGCCCGCGAGCAGCAGGATGATGCTGACGAGGGACCACATGAGGTTCGACGGCGGCGGCACGTTGTCGATCAGTGGCTCGTGCGGCCAGTTCTGGGTGTAGGTGATGTCCAAGTTCGGGGCGTTGGTCGAGGCCGACCAGGACGTCCAGAAGAAGAAGTCGGTGACGAGGCGGGCCTGGTCCTCGGTGTGGAGCGAGTTCTTCTGGATCGCGAAGTGCTCGTGTCCGTTGATGAACAGGTCCGTGTAGTACTTGACGTTGGCCTCGTAGGCCTCCTGGCGGATCGGGTCCAGGGTGACCGTGCCCGTGGCGGCGTCGTGGGTGTTGGTGCGGAGCAGTTGCTTGAGGCGGGCCTTGAGCGCGGCCTGGGTCTCGACATCGGCCTTGTCGTAGGTCGCCGCGCCCTCTTTGGCGGCCCAGCTGTCGAGGATGAAGGTCGCCTCACGGTGGAGGTAGTCGGCCGTCCAGTCGGGGGCGACGTAGGCACCGTGACCCCAGACCGAGCCCACCTCCTGGCCACCCATGGACTGCCAGATCGCCTGGCCCTGCTTGATGTCGTCCCCGGTCATGAGGGTCGAGCTGGCCACCGTGACCTTGGTCGGGATCGGCGGCTTGGCCAGGTTGATCTGCTGGCCCATCCACAACAGGACCCCGAAGGACCCGACGACGACCATGATCAGAGCGATCCACCACTTCTTGTCGTGCTTGCGGTGGTACTCCTCCTCCTTGGCCAGTCGAGCGGCGCGCTCCTCCGTCGCGCTCGCCAAATTGCTGCTCATGTTCCCACCCTCCGGGGATTAAATCTGTGCTAGGACGGACATAATGTAGGGCATCCAGGGCGCGGAGGAGAATCGAATCGTGGGACGCCGCGCGGGTGCTTTGGAGTCGTCGATCCTCAGCGAGAGTCAGGCTCTCGGGGATCCGAGCCGGTATGCCGTGTTCGAGGCTTTGCGCGTGGCTCCCACTGGGTTGTTGGTCGGGGATCTCGGGCGGGCGATCCCGTTGCACCACAATGCAATTCGTGCCCACTTGTCGGTGCTGATGGATGCTGGTCTGGTGGTGCGGGAGCAGGCGCCGGTGGTGGGGCGGGGGCGGCCGGCTCATGTCTATTCGTTGTCACCCTCGGCGGTCGCGCGATGGAGCCGGACCGATGCCCACGAGGAGTTGTCGCTCATGCTCTTGGATGTGGTGACGTCGGGGGACTCACCGCGGGTCGTGGGACGCCGGGCGGGGGCGCGGCTGCGGGAGTTGGTGGTAGGTGCCTCGTCGGGCTCTGGCGCGTCGGTGATCGAGGCCGTGATGGCGGTCGGCACCGAGCTCGGGTTCGAGCCGACTGCGGAAGGTGACGGCCACGGCATACGCCTCCGTCATTGCCCGTATGCCGCGACCGCCTCGGAATCCCGAGACATCGTGTGCGCGCTGCACCACGGCATCGCGGACGCCGTGGCGGCGGGGGTCGACCCGGGGGCGCGGGTGGCGTTGGAGATGCACGACCCGTATGCCGGTCGCTGCCGTTTCACCGTCGCCTCCGATGCCTCTGCCGGGTTGAAGTAGTTGCGACACACATGGTGAGTTGGCCTGTGTCCGGTTTACCTCGAATCAGCGTCGTCGGAGGCGGTCACCGAGCCCTTCCGCCGGGCACGAGCAAGCGCTGAAGCTGCGAAGCCCCTCGCCCGGTCTGCAGCGTCATGACCGGCTGCTCTGGCATCGTGGGCAGCATCCTTCACACCAGCCACCGAGCTGGCTGCAGCCCCCTTGGCGGCGTCACGAAGCTCGGTTGCGCGCCCGACTCCGCCCGCGACATCAGCCGCCTCGACCAGCACCCGATGCGCGGCCGCATCCATTCCAGGAGGTGGAAGTTCTCTCAGGTGCAGATGGAGTCGTTCCGACTGGAGCCGCAGCGACACCAGGGTCATCCCGCCAGAGATGACACCGCCGACCAAGGGCACCGTCTTGGTGACCGTCTTGGCGAAAGAGTCCTTGGTGACCTTGATACCAACCAGGCCGAGAACTTGCTTCATGGGCCCATACCAAGCTGTCTTGGTCAGCGCCTGCTTCGAGATCTGCTTCTGGAGGGCAGGTCGGGCGACCGTCTGGGCGAAATTGGTGAGGCCGACCGAGGCACTACCCACCCCCATCATCACGCCCAGAAACAGGCTCAGCTTGCCAAGAGTCTCGTCGTCCACATCATCCAGGTCATTCAGGAAGCTCTGCCACCCGTTGAGGTAGGCGAGCTTTTGCATGACCCGGAAGGCATGAACGTAGTACTGCGTGATGTCGGCCGGAATCGAGGCACCCATGGCGAATCCGCCGGGGAGCCCTGCGGCGAAGGACATGGCGGCCGACTTGTTCGTCTCGAAGGCAATGGCCGCCGTGCCGATCGCATCGAGTGTCGAGAGCGGGATCCCTGCCTGCAGGGAGTCGATTCGATGGCAGCGACGATCGTCTGGTCGTCCAGATGGACCTTGCGGAGCTCCTGACGCAAGAAGGCAGCTCGCTCAATCCGAACGCCTCGGATCCGGATGACCTTCTTGATGAACTCAGCCGCGAATTCTGCGGAATCCCGCTGCTGCTCGGCCTCTGCCAGCGCAACAGCCGCGGCCACGGCTGAATCAGGGAGCCGCCCACTCGGGACGAGTGCCTCTCCAACGTCCTCAGATCCCATGTGCTTGCTCCTCAGCGCAGCGTGACCGACGTGCGGTCAGGATAGACCGACACGTAGATCGCAAGCACGGCACACCAAAGACCCCTTGCCAAGTTTTCTTGCGGCAAGTAATCTTGCTGAATGGAGCACGGGGTTGATCCGATCATCCTGGACTCTGCACATCGGCATGGAGTCTCCGAGGAGGACATGCTCCACGCCCTGCGGTTCCCTCTGCATCACTTCCGGCAGGACGACAACATGGTCATGTTCATCGGACCCAGCAGGACAGGCGAACTCATGGAGGTCGGTCTCGTGCTCTGGTGGGGCGGCGAGATGGCCATCGCACATGCCATGAAACCAGCACGAGCGAAGTATTTGAGGTGATCACCATGCGACCTTCCCTGAGCGAACTCATCGCCAAGGCCGACCAGTTGGCCGACCAGTTCGAGAACTACGAACCCAACGACGGCGATCTGAATGATCCCCTTTCGCCGCTGATGTCGGTCAAGTTGGCTCAGTTCCGCCGAGCCCAGGCCGAAAAGGAGCTGGCCGAAGCCATCCACGCCGCGCGAGACGCGAAGATCTCCTGGCGGGAACTAGGGGAAGCGATCGGGACGAGTGGCGAGGCCGTCCGGCAACGCTACGCAAGTTGACGAAGTAACACCTCCGCGTGGGCGGTCTGGAACCTGTCAGATCTTCCCACCAAGGGCTGATCGGGGGCCGGCGGACTACTCGGTCGCCCTTGGGCCTAGCTCTTGTGACGGCTCTCTGCGAAGCTGCCCGAATGGTCCGCTACGAGCGCCTCGCTCGAGATCCGTCGACACTCGACGGCCTCAAGGATCTGGGAGTCGTCGATCGCTTGGCCTCCGCAGTGAGAGCCCACCTCGAGGGAAGCGAGAGACTGCTCGAAGGGCTGAACCTTCACGGGACGCAATCGCGAGCCATCCAGAACCATGTGGGCTCGGTCCTGGAGGACGAGTTGCTATTTCGATCCGAGGTTGTGTTGACGCCGGACAGTGGGTTCGTCACAAGAGCTCGAGCCGACTTCTTCTTTGCCCTGCCATCCGGCGGCGTCATCGCGGAGGTGGAGCGAGGCGGGACCACCGCGAACAACCACGACCTGAAGGACCTGTGGAAGGCGCATCTCGCGGTGGATGTGCAGCACTTGTTCTTGGTGGTCCCCTTGGAGCTCACCAACGCCCAAGGAGTGGTGCGTGAGCGGCCGTTTCCGAAGGTGGTTCGACGCATGAGCGCCTTCTTCGGGGATCCACGGCGGTTCGTGGACGTGACATCGGTGCACGTGTTCGGGTACTGACCTCACGGCATACGAACTTGGCATCACAAATGGGAGGTGACAGCCGCTGGGAGGTCACGTTCCGACGAACCTGGTGTCACAAATAGACGGCAGGACCCTCCGTCAGCGTTTGATGAGGGGGCTCGCGACGCCGCCGGACTTGTCGCCCTCGTTGAAGAACTCCTCGCGATAGATGTCACGCGGGAAGAGGCGCTTGGACATGAGGGTCTTGAGCGCGGCCTCGACCATGAGCGGCGGCCCACAGAGATAGCCCTTGCAGCCCGAGAGTGAGGCGTGGTCGCTCGCGATCACATCGGTGACCATGCCGAAACCGTAGGCATCCGGGTCATCGCCAGCCTCCGCCACCTGCTCGGCGGTCTCCTCGGACAGGCATGGCCGGTAGGTGAACTGGTCGAACTCGTCGGCCAGGGCCTTGAAGTAGTCGACGTCATAGAGCCACTCACGCGAGCGACCGCCTTGGTAGAGGGTCATGTCGCCTTCGTACTCACCGTTCTCGAGGCCGTGCCGCAGCATCGCCTTGATCGGCGCAAGTCCGGTCCCGCCGGCGACCATGATCGTGTGGTTGTCCTCGCCGGTGTGCAGGACGAAGCGCCCATAGGGCCCCGACATCGGGAACTGGTCACCCTCGGCCAGCCCCTTGAAGACCCAGCCGTCGGTGCCGCGCCCACCGGGCACGAGCCGGACGTGGAACTCCAAGCGCTGAGTGTCGGTGGGCGGCGAGCCGATCGACCAGGTCCGGTCCACGGAGGGAGCGCCATCTTCTCCGGAGGGCACCGTGAACTTCATGTATTGCCCTGCGTTGAAAGCGATCTCGCGGTCGAGCTCGACGACCAGACGCACCGTGTCCTTGGCGATCTCGGTCTTCTCGACCAAGGTGCCGACGTAGTCCTCGACGGGATACATCTCGAGGTCCTCGTCCACGTCGAGGTCTGCCTCGATCGTCACGTCCGAGCGCGGCTTGGCGCAGCAGGTGAGCAACTTGCCCTCGTCACGCTCGAAGTCCATCAGCGCAAAGGAACTCGCCTCGCCGTGGTCCACATCGCCGTCGACGACATCGCACTTGCAGGTCGCGCAGGTGCCATGGGTGCAGGAGTGCGGCAGCCAGACACCGGCGCGCAGGCACGCGTCGAGGATCGACTGGTCGTCGCGGCAGACGACCTGCCGGCCCAGCGGTTCGATGGTCACGACATAGGACTCAGGCATCACACATCACTTCTTCAACAGGTGTGGACAACGTTGGGGGAGTTGGAAATCTCGGGGTGAAGGCCAAGGCGAGGTATGCCGGGTGGGAGCTCCCGGCATACCTCGCCTTGGTCGTTCATTCCCTTGGGAGGGTCACTTGGACGAGAAGGTGAGCACGGCCTTGTGGGTCATGCCCAGGTCCGTCAGGGAGACGTCAGCCGAGGGGGTCACCGACTGGCCGGAGATCGACCAGTCGAACTGTTCCCAGCCCTTGCTCGCATCGAAGTCCGGGTCCTCCTCGTGGTAGGGCACGAAGAGGGCTTCCCAGAAGGCGCCGAAGGGCATCGCCATCGGTGCGCGGAACATCGCCGCGGCGACGAACCACGGGTTGCCCTTCCACCAGACGTTGATGAGCATGTCGTCGCCGTAGAGCTCACGGGCGGAGCGGCTCGGGAAGTTGTACTCCCCGATGGAGACGATCGGCTGGGCCTCGAGGGTGTCGACGAGGGCGCCGGGGGACGTCTGCTCGATGGTTGCGGTCATGATCAGTGCCCTCCGGTCTCTTCGGCCATGTCGTGCCACTTCTTCCAGTTCTCGTTGTCCAGGCTGCCCTGGTATTCGCCGCCGTCGCCGGGCTGCATGCCGTACCACTGCAGGACACCGGGGAGGTCGGCCGCGCCGCAGTTGCCCTGGTAGATCTGGTGGACGGGGAGCCACGCCTGCCGGAACTTCACCGGCTCGTGGTCGAAGATGTACTTGCAGCCGTCGGAGCAGAAGTTGTAGCGCTCGCCCTCGAAGATGGTCTCGCGCTGCGCCTGGACGAACGGGTCGTCGCTCTCGGTGAAGCCCATCGGGATCTGGCAGACCTGGCAGAGCTGCGGCAGGCCGCGGACGAAGTGCCGTCCACCGTTCTCGATGTTCTTCTTCTCCTTCTCCCACAGGGTGCGGTAGACGGGGAAGGTGTCGGGGTACTGCTCCTGGAGCCAGTCCATGTGCTCGTCCGTGGGCACCGAGGTGGTGAACGCGGCGGCGTGGCTGAACTGGTAGAGGATCCAGTAGGCCTGGTGGGAGAGGTAGTCCTTCTCCTGGATGGCCTTGTCGACGTGCAGCGGGGGACGGATGCCGTAGAACTCGAGGTCCTTGAAGAGCCCGCCGAGCATCTGCTGCTCGAAGTAGAGCTCGAAGGCCTCGCGCCAGCTCATCACCTTGCGCGGCAGCATGTAGTCGAGCATCTGGGCGACGAGCGCCGTGACGCGGTAACCGCGCCAGAACCACTTGTCGATCCAGTGCTGGACGATCGGGACGTTGGCCTCGTCCTGCTCGAGGAGGAACTTGATGGCCTCCAGGCCCAGGGTCATGTGGCGGGACTCGTCGGACTGCGCCGAGAACCCGAAGGTCATCGTCGGCAGGTCACCGTTGAAGCTGGCGCCGGACATGAACGGGACGAAGAGAAGGTTCGTCAGGAGGTACTCGAAGGAGAACCCGATGGCGATGAGGAACTCGAACGGGCCGGCCGACAGGGCGTCGTCGAAGAAGGACTTCGGCACCGAGAGGTACCAGACCCGGTCGTGCATGTGCAGGTAGGAGTGGAAGCCGCTGTAGTACTTGTTGTAGTTGCTCAGCGTGTGGATCTCGGTCTGCGCGTGCCGGATCTCGTCGAGGCTCTGGCAGAGGCTGGCGAAGCGCGGGCCCGGGCCGTTGAGGTGTCGGGAGAGCATCGCGAAGTTGCGGTGCGCCTGGTACTCCAGCGGTGAAACGCCCTGGAGGAAGAGCTTCATCGCGTTGAGGTAGCTCGCGTCGGTGAGCGAGAGGTGACCCTGCGATTGCGCGAAACCGTCGAGGACGGCATACAACCGCTTGTCCTTCTCCGCTTGGTACTTCGTGTACGCGTCGACGGTCAGGCGGAAGGGGTCCTCCCACTTGGACCAGTCGTGGATCTTGATGCCCTCGAAGGAGGTCAGCGGGAACATCTCCTCCGTGGTGACATAGCTGGGGTCCCAGTCGAGGTCACGGGTGAGCGCGGTGTAGCGCTGCTTCATGCTCAGCTTGCGCGGAGCCTTCGGTGCAATGGTCATGAGTTGCCTTCTCTCTCAAGCAAATTCTCGGTATGCCGTGGGGCTGGGTCGCGAGGACGGCCGGCGGTCGTCGTGGGGTTCAGTGATCCCAGGCGATGAGGATCTGGTCGTCGTCCCACTCCTTGATGTGGCCGAAGTAGGAGATGATCGCGAGCTGGAACTCGTGCGTCTCCCACTCGCGCCCCATGCGCTCCTCGACGGTCTCGCGGTTGATCACGAGCCGGCCGGGGGCGGAGATGCGGACCATTCCGGGCAGGTAGCGCACGGTCGCCTCGGCGTTGTCGGCCTCGATGGCCTCGACGACGGGACGGTTCTGCTCGTTCTCCTGGATGTCGACGCCGACGGCGCGGGGTTCGACGGCTGCTTCAGTCATCAGTGGCTCCTGGTCATTTCGTCACTTGGCCACGGTCACGCCGAGCGCGCCGAGGTTGGTCCGGATGGTCTCGGCGGTGGCGTCGAGCGAGGCCTGGGCTCCCGCGTCGACGAGACCGTCGGCCTTGGCCGCGATGGCACCGAGGGCTGCACCCGCAGTGGCGAGGGTGGCCGAGGCGACCTCACCGATGACGGCCGCGTTCGCCGCACCGAGCTCGGGGTCGTTGACCCAGGCCTTGATCAGTGCGTCGAACCACTTGCGCTGGTCGGCGAACCACTGCGAAAGGTGTTGCGCCACAAGCGAGTAGGACGCGGCGCCGGCGTTGAGGGCGGCATCGTCGAGGTGGGTGTAGAAGAGCCCGTAGAGCAGTTGGTCGGTGATGTCGAGCGCGATGAGGCCCTTGCCCCAGTCCTTTTCGACGACCATCTTCTCGACATGCTCGCGCAGCGGCTGGAAGGCGTCGTCCTCGAGCCAGGTCACCTTGGCGAGCTCGAGCGGCTCGGCCGTCCCGCCCCCGAAGGAGATGCCCGCGCGCGAGAGGATCTGCGCGTTGCCGATGCGGTCGAAGGCGCTGTATGCCGCGCACTGGGTGATCGTCGTGCCCCACCCGTAGCGGGCGGCGGCGCTGCCGATCATCTGAGCCGCACCCTCGTAGTGGCGCATCGGCAGGACGACGTCCTGGAAGAGGCTGCTCCACGCGGCCGGCAGGCGCTCGAACATCCCGCGCTTGTCGAGGTAGTCGAGCGTGGCACCGAAGGCCTCGTGCAGGTCAGCGCGCGCCGTGACATAGGGCGCGTAGTAGAACTGCCGCGGGTCGGTGAAGGAGTACTCGTCGGTCAGCTTGAGCTCGCTGTAGTCCGGGGAGTAGATCTCCTTGCTCGGGTCCCACAGCGGGCGGTAGTGGTAGTTGACCTTGGCCTGCAGGTCGATCGTGCCCTCCTCGTAGCGCGAGGCGGGTCGGTCGCCGTAACGATCGATGAGGTGCTGGAACGTCCGCCGCTGGGGCTCGACGACCTGGGTGCGCAACTCGAACTGCACGAGTTTCTCCTTTGCTGGCGGTGCTTTTGCGTATGCCGTGGGGCCGGCTTGGTCTCTTGGGTCGGGACTTCGTGTGGCTCAGGCCGCGAGGAGCAGCCGGACGATGAGGTCGGGAAGGGCATCGGGCCCTTCGAGTTCCTGGGGCAGGTCGGACTCGAAGCCGTCACCGACAAGCCGTCCGTATGCCGTGCCGTTCTCGAAGGTGGTCGACACGCGTGCTGCGCGGCCGGCATACCCGACGTTGAAGGCGAGCTCGCTGGGGAGCGTCTCGTCGAAGAGGCTGAGGGTCTTGTCGCCGGTCTCGTGGTGCGAGGTGAGGACGGCGTTGGCCTCGCAGATGAGCTGCTCGGCGAAGGCCCGCAGCGCCACCTGGCGGTCGGCGCCGGTGCCGGTGGCGATGCGCTGGGCGAGGCGGGTGCTGACCTGCGGCACCTCGATCTCGTCGCGCTCGCTCTCAGGGGTGCCGATGACCTCGGCCACCCGGAACATGAACGGGGTCATGAGTTCTCCTTGTTGACTGACACTGCGGCGATGGCGGCGGCGCCGGCGGCTGCGACTTCGGCGTCCTGGGCAGCCGAGCCGCCCGAGGCGCCGACCGCCCCGATGACGTGGCCGTCGACGACGATCGCGACCCCGCCTCCGAAGGCGGCGATGCCCGGCCGGTTGGCGATGCCGCGCACGACCGCGTCCTCACCGGCGAGCGCCTCATAGAGCCCATCGGTCGGGGCGCCACCGAAGCGAACGACGGTGCGGCACTTGTCGATCGCGATCAGGCCGGACTCCGCGAACGCCCCATCCATGCGGGCGAAGGCGAGCAGGTCCCCGGCGGAATCGGTCACTGCGACGTTGAAGCGGCCCTGCAACTCCTCGGCACGTGCCAGGCCCGCGGCGAGCGCGACCTGCGCACCCTCCAAGGTGAGGGCGAGGCTGGGACGGGTGTGCACGGCATACCTCTCGGTTTGGCTGTGATCGGTTGGGGTGAGCCTGTTTTCGGGTGCGGTGGATCACGGTGCGGGCGACGTTGGCGGCCGCCCGCACCGGAATCCAGGGGGTTCAGCTCAGCTCTGGCTCAGGTGAGGACCGACGTGAAGCGGTCGTTGAGCTCGCGGGCGTGATAGAAGATGCCCTTGCCGAGCTGGTCCGGGGTCCAGACGACGGTCGGGCGGTCCGGGTAGGCGGCGTAGCCACCGGCGAAGACCTCATTGCGGTTGCCGGCAGGGTCGAAGAAGTAGACCGTCTGGCCGCGGGTGATGCCGTGGCGGGTCGGGCCCACGTCGATCGGGACGTCGTCCATGGAGAACAGGTCCGCGGCGCGGCCGACCTCGCTCCAGTCGCCGAGCTTGAAGGCGAAGTGGTGGAGCTTGCCCTGGGGGCCGGAGAGGACGGCGAGCTGGTGGATCTGGTTGTTGTTGGTCATCCAGCTGGCGATGGTGTCGGCGTCCTCGTCGAGGGAGGTCGCGACCTTCTCGGTGACGAAGTAGCCGAAGACGTCCTGGAGGAACTTGGTCATCAGGTTGGCGTCGTCACAGGTGATGAGCGCGTGGTCGAGGCCGGGGACGCCGACGCCGACGAGGTGACGCGGGAAGGCCTCCGGGTTGTGGCTGCCGACCTCGGTGCCGATGAGGGTCTGACCGTGGTAGACCTCGAAGACGTGATCGGACGGGGTGGTGAAGCGGATGCCGTCGGAGACCTCGGGGTTCTCGCCCTGGCTCATGCGCTCGACGGTGACGCCGAAGGTCTGGGCCTTCTTCTCGATGTCGTCGATGTCCTCGGCCTTCTCGACCTTGAAGCCGAACTTCACCAGGCCGACGCCGCCCTCTTCGAGCACGACCGAGTGGTGGTCCCACTCGTCCCAGCCCTTGTAGTAGACGCGCCCGTCCTGGCTGAGGGTCTCGTAGAGCCCCAACGTGTTGGCGTAGTGGTCCTTGGCTTCGGCCATGTCCGTGACCCGGACGTGGGCGTAGCCCATCCGCATGACTCCCATGTCACATCTCCTTGGTGGTTGTGCTGAGGTTGTTCTTCTCGTGTTGCGCAGCGGCGTAGGCCTCGGCCCGCTCGCGAGCCTTGGCGTTGATCGAGGCGAGGAAGGGGTTGACCAGGCGCAGGGTCTCGCCCCGGAGCCGGATCGTGATGTCCGTGCTCGGCACCGCGCGACAGCTCAGGCAGGTGCCGTCGGTGCGTTCGGTGTCGGTGATGACGGTGTCGGCGACGGGGCGTTCGTAGTCGAACTCCCCGTCGAGGGCGTCGACCTTGCAGATCGCGCACCCGCCGCGCCGGCAGCCGATGAGATAGGCGTAACCCGCCTTGTAGAGGCCAGCGAGGATCGTCTCGTTCGGGTCGAGGTGGATGACCTCGCCCGTCGGGTCGATCGTCACGGTCGGCACTGGCGCTCCCTTGCGTGTGCGTGTCATGTCCAAACGGCAGGTATGCCGTGGGGCTGACTCTCGCCGTCCGCCGGGACCGCAACCACACATGTTCCTCAAACCGGAACGTGAAGGTTGGCCTTACCTCTCCGCCCCTCTCGGCCGGGTCGATGTATTCCACGCCGCGCTGGACGTCCTGGGATACATCGACCCGGCGGAGGTGGAGGGGCTCAGGTCAGCCGAGGGCGCGGGTGAGGTGAGCGGAGATCACGCGGGAGATCAACGGGGAAGGCGATCCCTGACCGAACAACACGGCATACGGGAAATGCAGTGTGCCCTTGCCCTTGATGAAGGGGGCGAGGTCCTCGCGGAGGTTCGGGTCGTCGGGCGGGGACTCGGGGACGGGGTAGAGCGCGAGGTGTTCGGCCCAGCCGGCGTAGTGGACGATGCGCTTGCCGCGCACGAAGAGGGTGGGGAGGTCGTAGGAGAAGCGTTCCTCGCGCTCGGCGGCGTCGGGGACGAGATCGGCGATCAGCGCGCGGACCGTGTCAAGGGCGGCCAGGGCCTCCGGGGTGCGGGAGGCGTCGTAGTCAGCGATCGAGGCGAACTTCTGCATGGCCATGGCGTGATCCTGCCACTCGGCAGGCGATCCGGTCAGCCGTAGGTGTCGCGCGGCCCTCGGCCCTTGCTCACTCGCAGCGCCCCCTTGGACCACGAGGGTGCGCTCGGGCCGACGATCCGGATCTCGGCGACCGTGCCCTCGCCCACCTCTTCGGTGAGTCGGGTGTGCAGGGTCGAGGCGAGCAGACGCAACTGGGTGGCCCAGGCGGTGGATTCGGCCCGGATGGTGAGGATGCCGTCGGTGAAGTCGACCGGCTGGCAGTGCGCCGAGATGTCCGGGCCGACGATGCCGGGCCAGCGCCCGATGACCGAGCCGACCGCGACGTCGCCGCGCCAGCCGCGTTCGGCGACGAAGAGGTCAATCTGGTCGCCGAGGAGTTGGGGGTCACGACCGTCGGCGAGGATGCGACCGGGGGCGTCCTTGGGTCGACGCTTGGGGGCACGGCCGGGGCGCAGTCCCTTGCCGCGGGCGACGGCTCGGGCTCTGGCGAGTGCGGCCCCGGGTCCGTCGCGCAGGATCTCTTCGGTGGTCTCGGCCGGCTCGGTCGCTCCGTTTGCCGGCTCCGTTGTGGCGTCGTCGGGCTCACTCATCGGCGCTCACCTCGGATCGGATCTCTCCGAGGGTCACCGAAAACGTCTGTCCCGTCAAGGAATCCGGCACATCAGCCGGCACGGCTGCCGTGATGAGCACCTGCTCGCAGTCGGCGATGAGCTCGGCCAGGCGTTCGCGGCGGCCCACATCGAGCTCGGCGAAGACGTCGTCGAGGATGAGGACGGGGTCGTCCCGGAGGTCATGGCGAAGCAGGTGGTATGCCGCGAGCTTGAGTCCCAGCGCGAAACTCCAGGACTCGCCGTGGCTGGCATAACCCTTGGCCGGCAACTCGCCAAGGGTGAGGAGCAGGTCGTCGCGATGCGGGCCGACGAGGTTGACGCCGCGCTCGATCTCCTGGGGGCGGGCCTGGTCGTAGGCGGCGAGCAACTCCTCGTGGAGTTCCTCGATGGTGGGGATCTCACCGGCCGCGATTCTGGCCGCGGCCTCGTCCCGAACCGAGGCGCGGTAACTGATCCGGGCATCGGACTGGCCGGCGCTCACCTCGTCATAGGTGCGGGCCAGGTGTGGCGCAAGGTCGTGGACGAGCCGGAGCCTGGCGTAGAGGAGGGGTGCGGCGGTCTGGGCGAGTTGGGCGTTCCAGACATCAAGGGTGTGGAGGGCGGACTCGCGCTCGGCGTCGGCGTCGATGCCCTCGGTGAGTCGTCCCGGGTGCCGCGGGCGACGGGATCCCTTGCGCAGCAACGGTTGTGCCGTCTTGAGGAGGGCGGCGCGCTGCTTGAGGATGCGGTCGTGGTCGGCGCGCACGGCGGCCCAACGAGGCTGGCGTGCGACCAGCAGGTCGTCGAGGAAGCGTCGCCGCTCGCCCGGATCACCTTTGACGAGGGCCAGGTCCTCGGGGGCGAAGAGCACAGTGCGGAGGTTGCCGAGCAGGTCGCGGGGGCGGGTGAGGGCCGACCGGCCGAGGCGAGCACGGTTGGCTCGCCCGGGGTTGATCTCGAGCTCGAGCATCGCCTCACGCTCGCGGGTGACGACAGCCGCGCGCACAATGGCCCGCTCGGCCCCGAACCGCACGAGCGGTGCATCCGTCGACACCCGGTGCGAGCCGAGGGAGGCGAGGTAGCCGATCGCCTCGACGAGGTTGGTCTTGCCCTGGCCGTTGAGTCCGACGAGGGTGCTCACACCCGGCTCCAGAGCGACCTCGGCAGTGGGATAGCTGCGGAAGTCGCCCAGGCTCAGGTGACGGACGTGCACGTCAGGCAGCGTATGCCGTGGCCCACGTCATCGAAACGCTCGGCTCAGGCGTCGGTCTTCTTCTGGGCGGCCTTCTTGGCGGCGGCCCGCTTCTTGGTCGCGGGGGCAGCCGCCTTCTTCGCGGTGCTGACTGAGGTGGCCTTCTTGGCCGCTGCCGCCACCGCGGGCTTGGCCGCCTTGCCGACCCGCAGCGCGTCGCCCTCAGCGATCGTCATGACCTGGTGTCCACCGAACTCACCGCGCAGCGCCGACACGGCCTGCATCGTCGGGCTGATCGCCTGCCGTGAGGCGAAGCGCGCAAACAGCGAACTCGAGATCACCGGCATCGGTACGTCGAGCGCGATCGCCTCTTCGACCGTCCACTTGCCCTCGCCGGAGTCGACCGTGTAGTCCGAGACACCCTCCAGGCCGGGGTTCTTCTCGAGCGCGTCGACCATGAGGTCGAGCAGCCAGGACCGCACGACGGTCCCCCTCGACCACGCCTTGAAGGCACCGGGCACGTCCTCGACGATGTCCTTCTTCATGAGCAACTCGTAACCCTCGGCATAGGCGGCCATCAGCCCGTACTCGATGCCGTTGTGCACCATCTTCGTGTAGTGCCCGGCGCCCACTTTGCCGGCGTGGACGAAGCCCTCGTCGCGCGGACCCTCAGGCCGCAGCGCGTCGAAGATCGGCATCGCGCGCTTCACGTTGGCCTTGGTGCCGCCCACCATGAGGCCGTAGCCGTTCTCCCGGCCCCAGATGCCGCCGCTCACGCCGCAGTCGAGGTAGCCGATCTTCTTGGACCTGAGCAGTTTCTCGTTCTCGAAGTCATCGGTGAAGCGGCTGTTGCCGCCGTCGATGACCAGGTCACCGGGCTCGAGCAGGTCGGCAAGTTTGGCCACGGTCTGACGGGTGATCTCACCGGCGGCGACCATTGTCCACACGATCCGCGGTCCCTCGAGCTTCTTGACCAACTCAGCGAGGGTCTTCACGTCCGAGACGACCGGGTTGATGTCATAGCCGATGACTTCGTGCCCGGCGGCACGCAGCCGCTCGCGCATGTTGCCGCCCATCTTGCCCAGACCGATCAGACCCAACTGCATTGGTGACTCCTGACGTGTGGAGGGAGGGTGTGCGAGGACAACGGACTCAGGCTACGCGCCCGGTGCAACCGTTTGAGGGGTCTCGACACGCACGGGTCGACGCGGCGGGCTCAGGGGGTCAACGCAACACGACCTGAAAGGCGTGTTGTGACACTGAAGTTTGCTCGTCGGTTTGAGGACGTGTTTTGGAGGGAGTACCGCCGCCTCGGGCGTGTCGATGACGCTGCGGAGGCTGCAGGCGTCGGATCGAATTCTGCGAACCGGTGGGTGCGTGATGCTGGCGGCGTGATCAGGATCAGAGCGGCGGATTCGGGGTATCGCCTCAGTTGGGAGGAACGAGAGTTGATTGAGGAGATGCTCGCGCTGGGCGAGAACCAGGCCGAGATCGCACGCGTGCTGGGCAGGCACCGGTCCACGATCAGCCGTGAGGTTGCTCGTAACGCCGGGGTGTGGACGAACCGTCCGAACGGGACGGTGCGGCGTCGACCGTATGCGGCGCGGGTGGCGCAGGTGAAGGCGGAGGCGAATGCGCGTCGGCCCAAGCCGACCAAACTTGCCCAGCACCGGGTGCTGGCGGTGACGGTGCAGGCGTGGATGGGTGGGGATGAGCGGATGAGCCCTGAGCAGGTGGCCCACCGGCTCCCGGTGGTCTTCCCTGATGATGAGTCGATGCGGATCAGCCACGAGACGATCTATCAGGAGCTGTTCGTCCAGGGCCGCGGTCATTTGCGGGCTGACCTGCACAAAGCCCTTCGCACGGGCCGGGCACGACGCGTGAACCGCCTCACCACCCGAGCACCACGAGTGCCCGGGGAGTTGTTGATCGCCAACCGCCCTACCGATGTCGAGGGGCGGGCTGTTCCCGGGCATTGGGAAGGTGACCTGATCCTCGGAGCGAACAATGGCTCGGCGATCGGGACCCTGGTCGAACGCGCGACCCGGTTCACGATCCTGTTGCACCTGCCCGAGCGTCACGACGCCGAATCGGTGGCCGATGCCATCGCCACCGAGATAGCCCGCCTCCCCGAGCACTTGGCGCGTTCCCTGACCTGGGACCAAGGCTCCGAACTCGTCGGATCCCACCAGCGAATCAGGCTCGAGACCGGGCTGAAGATCTGGTTCTGTGATCCTGCTTCACCGTGGCAGCGAGGCACCAACGAGAACACCAACGGCTTGCTCCGCCAGTACTTCCCCAAAGGCACCGACCTGTCGGTGTACACCCGCGCCGATCTCGATGACGTCGCTGACGGACTCAACGCCCGACCCCGCAAGACCCTCGGCTGGCGCACCCCAGCCGAGGTCATCGCCGAAGTACTCTGAAACCCACCCCAGTTGCGTTGACCGATTGAATCCGCCCGCAGTTTCCTCTGCATGTCGAGACCCCTCAAAGCATTGGGTGTATGCCGTGGGGCCGGGTTGGTGAGCCATCTCGCCAACCCAGGCACGCGGCATCCGCAACCTGCCGCACGGCATACGAAGATTGGATGGGGTGGGTGAAGCGGGACTCAGCTGGCGAAGCGGACCGGCATGAGGACGTAGCGGTAGCTCGTGTCGGCCTCTCCGTCGGCGTCCTCCTGGCCGGTGAGCACGGCGGGGCGCGAGGGCTGGGTGAAGGAGATCCGGCTGTGGGTCGTGCCGACCGCGCCCAGACCATCGAGGAGGAACTGAGGGTTGAAGGCGATCTCCAGGCCGGGGCCGGTCATCGTGGACTCGACGGCTTCGGAGGCCTGGGCGTCGTCGCCGGTGCCGGCCTCGATCGTGACCTGACCCTCCTCGAAACGCAGACGCACGGGGGTGTTGCGCTCGGCGACGAGGGCGACGCGCTTGACGGCTTCGACGAGTTCGGCGGTCTTGATGACGGCCTCGGTGTCGCTGCTCGTGGGGAAGATCGAGGAGACCTTGGGGTATTCGCCATCGAGGAGGCGGGTGGTGGAGCGGCGCTGGCCGGACTCGAAACCAACCAGGCCATCACCGCCGGCGGAGTCACCGAAGGCCAGGTCGATCGAGCCCGCGGCGCCGAGGGACTTGGCGGTGTCGAGGAGTTGGCGGCCGGGCACGAGGATGACCTGGCTGGCGTCGGAGGTCGCCGGGTTCCAGTGCAGTTCGCGCATCGCGAGGCGGTAACGGTCAGTGGCCAGGAGGGTCATCGTGTCGCCGTTGATCTCGACCCGGACGCCGGTGAGGATCGGCAGGGTGTCGCCGCGGTCGGCCGCGATCGCCACTTGGGCGACGGCCTGGGTGAAGGTGTGGCCGTCGACCGAGCCGCTCGCTGTGGGGGAGGAGGGCAGGGTCGGGTAGTCGTTGCTCGGCATCTGCATGAGGCTGAAGCGTGAGGAGCCGCAGGTGACATCGACCTTGTTGCCCGCGGTCGTGAACTCGACCTGGCGGCCGGCGGGGAGGTTGCGCGAGATGTCGGCGAGCAGGCGACCCAGGACGAGGACCGATCCTGCCTCGGAGACGTCGGCCGGGACGGTGACGCGCGCGGAGACCTCGTAGTCGAAGGCGGAGAGGGTCACCGAGCCCTCGGCGTCGGCCTCGAGCAGGATGCCGGCGAGCACGGGGACCGAGGGTCGCGCGGGCAGGCCGCGTGCGACCCAGGTGACGGCCTCGGCCAGGACATCGCGCTCGAGTTGGAACTTCACGGCATACCCATCCTCGTCCGGGATCGTGCAGGTGCGTTGTGCAGGTGCGTTGGTGAAAGTGCGGGAGGTGCGCGGTGGTCAGCGCACGGAGGAATGACACTAGTGCACCGTCGGCGTGGTGGATACCGCTTCAGGAATTGGGGTTCAACGGCCTGCGCTTGATGCCTTGCTGCACCCCTGTGCACTCGCTCGTTGTCGGGGGGCGAGAAGAGGAAGGGGGAGTAGTCATCGTCATAGGGGGTGTGGATCCTGTGGACAAGAGGGTGTCCGGGCAGGTCAGCAGGCGTGTCGCACGGTGGATGAGCGGGGCATGACTGGTGTAACCCACGGAGTGGATTCGGGACGGTCATGGGGCGTTCACATCGACGTCATCCGGAGCGCCCTCGTTGTCCACGTCCTGACTTAGGTTGTCCACAGTTGTCCACAGGTTGCTGTGGATGAATGAGGACAGGCAGTCCTCACCCGAGCTGTGACGAGAGTTGTCCACAGGGCAACCCACAACCCGTGGATGAACGTGCTCACCTGGTTGTGACTTGGCTGTGCGCACTGGCAGGGCGGGACTCACCGCGACTGGAGTTTGATCCGCCCGGTCAACTCGGTGACGTTGTTGTAGATCGCGCGGCGCTCGGCCATGAGGGTGCCGATCTTCTTGTTCGCGTGCATCACCGTCGTGTGGTCCTTGTTGAACTCCTTGCCGATCTCCGGCAGGGACATCGACGTGAGCTCTCGGCACAGATACATCGCGATCTGGCGAGCGGTGACGAGGACACGGGAGCGGGACGAGCCCCGCAGATCCTCGAGGGTGAGGCCGAAGTAGGAGGCGACCTGGGCCATGATCGTCGCGCTCGTGATCTCGCCGCCCTCGCTGGGGATGAGGTCCTTGAGGACGATCTCGGCCAGGGCCATGTCGACCGGTTGGCGGTTGAGGTTGGCGAAGGCCGTGACCCGGATGAGGGCGCCCTCGAGCTCACGGATGTTCGTCGTGATGCGGGTCGCGATGAACTCGATGACATCCGCCGGCACGTGGAGGCGCTCCTGGATGGCCTTCTTGCGCAGGATCGCCTCGCGGGTCTCCAGGTGCGGTGGCTGGACGTCGGTGAGTAGACCCCACTCGAAGCGACTGCGCATGCGCTCCTCGAAGCCGGCCAACTGCTTGGGCGGCACATCACTGGTGATGACGACCTGCTTGTTGGCGTTGTGCAGCGTGTTGAAGGTGTGGAAGAACTCCTCCTGCGTCTGCTCCTTGCCCTGCAGGAACTGGATGTCGTCGATGAGGAGCACGTCGACATCGCGATAGCGGCGCTGGAAATTGGCGGCCTTGTCGTCGCGGATGCTGTTGATGAAGTCGTTGGTGAACTCCTCGGAGTTCACGTAGCGCACTTTGAGGTGGGAGTAGAGGTTGCGGCTGTAGTGACCGATGGCGTGGAGCAGGTGGGTCTTGCCCAGTCCGGAGTCGCCATAGATGAAGAGCGGGTTGTACGCCCGGGCGGGGGTCTCGCCCACCGCGGTGGCCGCGGCGTGCGCGAAGCGGTTGCTGTCGCCGATGACGAAGGTCTCGAAGGTGTACTTCGGATTGAGGCGGGTCAACTCGACCTGCTCGGGGACGCCACCGCGTCGGTTGGTCAGTGGGAGAGCGGTCACCGATCCGACGGGCTCGTCATCCTCGATGCCGTCGAGTTCACGCCGACGGAGGGCACGCCTGATCTCAGGGTCGCCCTGGTCAGGGACGTCTCCCACTGAGTCCTCGCCCGGGCTGCGTTCGCCGCGCTCGGTTCGCTCGGGCTCCTCGGTCGGGGCGTCGACCAGGGCATGGTCAACGGTGACGGCGAGGCGGACGGGATGCCCGAGGGACTCCGTCAGGCTGGCGATGATGCGCTCACGCAGCCGGGTCTCGACGATTTCCTTGGTGAAGTCGTTGGGTGCCGCGACCAGGGCGGTGTCGTCGAGGAGGCCGACCAGCTTGGCGAGGGAGAGGAAGGCTCGCTCCTGGACGGACACCCCGTCGTTGTCGAGGGTTGCCAAGGTCTTTTCCCAGATGACATTCATCGACCCATCAGCCACGGCGTCGTGCTCCCTCTCCAGCGCATCCCGGGCGAAGTCCCACGAATGGCGGCTTCGATGTTGCCATGCGTCCCTGCGCATCCACAGGGATGTCCACAGTCTGTGTGTTAAGTCTGGGCTGTGGTTGCCTTGGGGCCCAGGGGCTCCGCACGAAGTCCAGACCGTAACCCCTTGGGGCCCGCCTGAGCAACCAGAAGTTCACCTGATTCGGCGTGTCGTGCGTGGGTCCGCCCGTTCTCCTGAGATGGTGAGCGGTTGGTCGTCGGGGCGTCAGGCGAGGGAGGACCGAGTTCGGCTGGTTTGACCCGTCGCGCTGCACTCCCGTACCGTTGAACGGCCTGTTGTATCGGGCGTTTTCGCCTGCCCGTGCCAAGGATGTGCCGGCCGTTCCGGTCCACGTCGTCCTCTGCACGGACTGACGATCGCGACCGATGCAGCCAGCACCGTGAATCAGCACTGAGACTGCACCAAGACTGCTTCAACCAGGGTTCCTTCCCAAACCCACCTTTTGTCGAAAGAGATCAGCCGTGAGCAAGCGCACCTTCCAGCCGAACAACCGTCGTCGGGCCAAGACCCACGGCTTCCGTCTTCGCATGCGCACCCGCGCCGGCCGCGCCATCCTGGCCGCTCGTCGCCGCAAGGGCCGCGCCGAGCTGTCTGCCTGAGGCCGCGCCGGTGCTCCCGGCGCGCAGCCGCCTGCGGGAACGCAGCGACTTCACGTCGGTGGTCCGAGGCCCAGGTGGCACTCGAGCGGGGTCAAGGCTCCTCGTGGTCCACGCCACCGCAACCGACACGCGTGCGGGCATGCCCCCGCGTGTCGGTTTTGTCGTGTCCAAGGCCGTCGGTGGAGCCGTCACGCGCAACAGGGTCAAGCGTCGCCTGCGCGCCCTCATCGCGAGCCACCTGGCCTCCCTGCCCCAAGGCGTCGACCTCGTGGTCCGGGCCAATCCCGCGGCGTCCTCGGCAAGCTTCGAGGACCTGGAATATGGCCTGATTCCGTTGCTGCACAAGGCAATTCGACAGATCAAGGTGGCTTGAGATGGCGACCTCCGTGCGTCGAGCGCTCGCCATGCCCCTGATCCTCCTGGTCCGCGCCTACCAACGACTCATCTCGCCGCTCCTGCCCCCCTCGTGCCGCTATTACCCGAGTTGTTCGGCGTATGCCGTGACCGCCCTCGAGCGTTTCGGTCCCGTCCAGGGAACTTGGCTGGCCCTCCGCCGGTTGGGCAGGTGCCACCCCTGGTCGGATGGGGGCGTGGACCACGTCCCGGCCCGGCCCGGTGAGGTGCTCGACGACCTCGGCCGATCCGTGAGTCACCCGGACGTGGATCGCCAGAACTTCGTTCGACACGACTTCGTTCGACACCCCGCCACCGACCTGACTGCGCACACCTGCTGAGCCGGCCCCCCGGCATACCGAATCTTTCCCGCGGAGCGACAAGCGAAGCGGACAACCCAAGAGGACCTGATGGGCGACTTCTTCAACTCCGTGCTCTACCCGATCGAATTGCTGGTCGCGTGGATCATGTACGGCTTCCACTCGGCCCTGACGACGATCGGGATGTCGTCCGGCGGTGGCTGGACGTGGGCGCTCTCGATCGTCGGCCTCGTGATCGTCATGCGGGCGGCAATGATCCCGCTCTTCGTGAAACAGATCAAGGCCTCGCGCAAGATGCAGCTCATCCAGCCGGAGCTGCAGAAGATCCAGAAGAAGTACAAGGGCAAGACCGATCCTGAGTCGCGCCAGGCGATGACCCAGGAGACGATGGAGCTCTATCGCAAGGAGCAGACGAACCCCTTCTCCTCGTGTCTGCCGATCCTCGTGCAGTCACCCTTCTTCTTCGGCCTCTTCCGAGTGCTCAACGGCCTCCAGGACATCGCGGACGGCAAGCGCGACACGATCGGGCCGATCACCAAGGCGGTCGCGAGCGAGGCGGAGCAGGCGACGATCTTCGGCGCGCAGCTCTCCGATCACTTCCTCGGGGCGGACTCACTCAACACGCAGATCGTCACGGTCATCCTCATCATCCTGATGTCGGCCACCACCTTCACCACGCAGTACCAACTGATGATGAAGAACATGCCGGCGTCCGCGCTGGACAACCCCTTCGCCAAGCAGCAGAAGATCATGCTCTATGCGATGCCGGTGCTCTTTGCGGTGTCGGGCATCAACTTCCCGATCGGTGTGCTCATCTACTGGTTCACCACCAACGTGTGGTCGATGGTCCAGCAGTTCTACGTGATCCGTCGGATGCCCACCCCCGGCTCCGAGGCCGAGAAGGCGCTCCACGCCCGTCTGGCCAAGCGGGGCAAGGCGATCCCGACCGCTGCCAAGTCCGTGACCCAGTCAGAGTCCGAGGGCGATGGTGACGGCACGGATGGCACGGATGCCGTCGCGCCCAAGGTGTCGGGACAGCGCCAACAGCCCAAGAGCAAGAAGCGCGCCCGCAAGCCGCAGAACCCCGCCCAGCCAGGCGGAAAGCCCACACCCGGGGACGACGGATCCACCTCGGGTCCGGGCTCACCCATCAGCTGACCCACGGGTGCCGGCGGACCGATGCGCACCGCCGGACCTGACCACGGGACGACGCCGTCCCCCTGCCCTGCAAGGAGTTCGACCATGAGCGAGAACGAGACCGAGGCCACCGAGGTGCACGCGGCGGCCGACGTTGACGATGTGACCGACCAGACCGAGGTGTCCAGCGAGACCAATGACACCGAGGCTCCGAGGGAAGAGGGCGAGACCAAGGCGCCCGCGACCGGCCGCGGCGGACGCAAGGCCCAACTCGAGAAGGAAGGCGAGGTTGCTGCTGACTTCCTCGAGACCCTGCTCGACATCTGCGACCTCGACGGGGACATCGATGTCGACATCGATGGCGACCGCGCCGCAGTGTCCATCGTGGACTCCGAGGAGGGCCGGGTGCCGCGCCGCCTCGTCGGTCAGGACGGCAAGGTCCTGGACTCCCTTCAGGAGCTGACGCGCCTGGCCGTCCAGACGGCGACCGGTGAGCGCAGCCGGCTCATGCTCGATGTCGCCGGACACCGGGCTGAGCGCCGCGCGGCTCTTGTCGAGATCGCCAAGGAAGCCATCGCGAAGGTCAAGGAGGGCAGTGAGCGCGAAGCCCTGTCCCCCATGACGGCCTTCGAGCGCAAGGTCGTGCACGACGAGATCCTCGCTGCGGGTTTGGTCTCGGAGTCCGAGGGCGTGGAGCCGCGCCGGTTCGTCGTCGTCCTGCCTGCCTGATGTTTCACGTGAAACATCACGCTCCGTGCTCGCTCGATCCGAGCCTCAACTCATGACCGAGGCTCCACTCACGCCGCCAGCCGCACCTTCGGGTGCGGCTGCGGTGTTCGGTGACCGTATGCCGTGGGCACGCCGGTTTGCGGAGATCCTCGCGGACACCGGGGTGAGCCACGGACTCATCGGCCCTCGTGAGGTGCCCCGCCTCTGGGATCGCCACCTCCTCAACTGTGCAGTGATCGAGGATTCCTTCCCACCGAGCACTCGGGTGATCGACGTCGGTTCGGGTGCTGGCCTTCCCGGCCTGGTCCTCGCGCTGGTGCGCCCCGATCTCGAGATGCATCTCGTCGAGCCGATGCTGCGCCGGACGACGTGGCTGACCACAGTGGTCGATGAGCTCGACTTGGCCAATGTGACGGTCCATCGAGGTCGAGCCGAGGAGTTCGTGGGATCGTTGTCCGCCCCGTGGGTGACCGCTCGGGCGGTCGCGCGGCTCGACAAGCTTGCGCGCTGGTGTGCACCGCTGCTCGATGCCGACGGCACCTTGGCGGCGATGAAGGGACGGTCCGCGACCCAGGAGCTCGAGGAGGACCGACCAGCGCTGGACCGGATGGGCTTGCGGACAGCCATGGTGAGCGAGCACGGAGCTTCGGTCCTCGACGAGCCTGTCTTGACGGTGGACCTGACCTTTGTCCGGGCCTCCACGCGGCCAGGAAGGTCCAAGGGGACGCGGCGTCGCACGCAGCGCTGAGTCCGATCGGCGGCGCGGTTGGCCGCCGGCGAGGGCCGTGCCTCGCCGGCGGATGTTTCACGTGAAACATCGGTGAGTGTCGTGAACTGAACACATCCGGCGTCGCCGCCGAGACATAACGGGAACTCCGAGACTCCTACGTTCGGAGCATGCGCCAACTACTCGCCCTGTGTTGTATCCCGGTTCTCCTCCTGGCCGGCTGCGGTCTCGACGACGCCACGGACAGCACCACTGACTCGCCTGCTGTGAGTGAGTCAGCCACCAACAGCTCGAGTGCGACATCCACACCCACCGAGAGTGCCTCGGCGGCCCAGCCTGCGGCGGCAGCGCCGGCACCCGCTCAGCCAGCACCTGCCGTCCAGGATCCCCCACCTGCGGATGGGCCGCGGCAGACCGACCTGCTCTATGGATACGAGTACGCCTGGGACGAGGGCATGTCGGTGTCCGTTTCCGTGCCCCAAGAAATTCAGGCCTCGCAGACCATGAGGCAGAACTTCCCGAACAGCGCCATCCACGTCGTCAATGTGACCGTGACCAACACCGGGACCGTTGACCGGAACGTCAGCGATCTGACCTTCACGGGACACGCGGGCGGTCGTGAGGCGATGCCGGTCTATGACATGGAGATGGGCCTGATGCAGCGCTTCACCCCGCTTGCGCCGGGGGAGTCCGACACCTACCAGCTGCTCTTCGAGACTGACTTCGGTCAGACCCCGAGCATTGAGGTGTCCTTCGACTCATCCGTGATGACCGTCCTCTACGAGTGACCGTCTTCTCGGCTCGACCCGTCCATCACGGGTCGAGCCGGGGCTGCCTTTGCCCGGGGAGCCGTTCGTGGGGTTTGATGACAGGGTTCACCCCCTCCCGACGAAGGTGTTTGCGCGTGTTCCCAGCTGTGGACCTCACCACCGAACGAACCGTTGCCCCGGGTATCGGCTTCCCCGAGATTCTGGCCCACCGAGGCACGCCATTGGGGTGGCCCCGACACATGGACGAACATCCAGCCCTCCAGTCCTCGGATGACGATGTTTCACGTGAATCATCTCTTGACTCAGGGACGACGTCCTCGACTCCAACAACCGATGTTTCACGTGAAACGCGGGTGACGACCGAAGAGTCGACGGTCCCCGAGGCTGATGTTTCACGTGAAACATCAGCGGATGTGCGCGATGACCTCGCGGCGGCCATTCCCGAGGGTGACGAGGAGAGCCCGTTGGCCCAGGCGGTTGCCGCCGACGCGCGGAAGCGGATCACCCTGACGGGCCGAATTCTTCCCCGGCCAGCGGAGCCCCGAGTCCTGACCGTGGCGAACCAGAAGGGCGGAGTCGGCAAGACGACGACCGCCGTCAACGTCGCCGCCGCCCTCGCTCAGGCTGGGGCGAGAGTTCTGGTCATCGATCTCGACCCCCAGGGCAATGCGAGCACCGCCCTCGGGATCGACCACCATGCCGAGGT
>ENA-UPSM01001734-UPSM01001734.1-activated-sludge-metagenome-genome-assembly--contig:-NODE-1734-length-28050-cov-7.665940_pt1 | contig 28050 bp, 23 predicted proteins | sample MGYA00238181_ERZ773283 | MGnify/ENA primary metagenome ERZ773283 (study PRJEB29023, sample SAMN05720199) | activated sludge metagenome | isolation source: Anaerobic digester | place: Japan...
TAGAAGGTTGGAGGGTTGGAGGGTTAGAGGGTTGGAGGGTTGGAGGGTTAGAAGGTTGGAGGGTTGGAGGGTTAGATGTTTGGATGTGTAGATGGTTAGAGGATTGGAGGGTTAGAGGGTTAGAAGGTTAGAAGGTTGGAGGGTTAGATGTTTGGAAGTATAGATGGGTGGCTAAACCTCTAACCTTCCAACCCTCCAGCCCTCTGTCTTTTCTCCACTTGAATCCTTGGCTCCTTGAATCCTTCGCTTTTTGTCATCCCCGAGTGGTTCTATCGGGGAACCATGACATCTCCAGAATTACCGCTTTTTGCGGGAATGGCGCAAGGTTTTCGACGCAATTATATTTAAAGGCCTTGATCTTGTTATCGCTGGTGCAATAAAAATAAGACAAAAAAAGGAGTTTAACTATTTTGGATGATAAGACACTTAATCAAACACCACGTGGCAGTAGGCTGCATATTGCAATCTTCGGACGCCGCAATGCTGGTAAATCAAGCCTTATAAATGCACTAACAAATCAGAATATCGCCATCGTGTCAGATACTCCTGGTACAACAACTGATCCTGTATATAAATCGATGGAAATACTGCCTATTGGCCCAGTTGTCCTTATTGACACAGCAGGCATAGACGATATCGGCAAGTTAGGTGCTTTAAGGATTGAAAAGACATTTGCGGTTCTTGCAAAAACAGACCTGCTTTTGCTTGTCGTCGATCCCTCTACAGGTATTGGAACACACGAAAAAGATGTTGTAAACCTTGCAAGAGAAAAAAAGGTACCTGTAATTGGCGTACTTAACAAAATCGATCTCTATCCTGAGGTATCTGCAGAAGAAATAAGCGCCCTTATAAATGTGCCTGTAATCCAGGTGAGCGCCTTAAATCATAAAGGAATATATGAGCTTAAAATGGCAATGATAAAGTCAGCTCCTAAAGACTGGACTTCGCCGACTATACTTGGGGATCTTATTTCATCCGGAGATATCGTCGTGCTTGTAACACCGATAGACCTCGCTGCACCGAAGGGCAGGTTAATCCTACCGCAGGTTCAGACAATACGTGACATACTGGATAACGATGCAATGGCACTGGTCGTAAAGGAAAGGGAACTCAAGACAGCACTCGCAAATTTAAAAGACAAACCCAAACTTGTCGTAACCGATTCCCAAGCCTTTCTGAAGGTGGCAGCCGATACCCCGAACGACGTTCTTATGACGTCATTTTCTATATTGTTTGCACGATATAAAGGCAATCTCACGACTCTTATCGAAGGCGCAAACGCAATTAAAAACCTTGTGCCTGGAGATAGGGTGCTCGTTGCAGAGGCATGTACCCACCACAGGGTTGAAGATGATATAGGAACAGTGAAGATTCCGAGATGGCTAAATCAGATAGTAGGTGGACCACTCGATTTTAAATGGACAAGCGGTATAGAACTCCCGCCTGATTTGAATGACTACAAACTTGTCATTCATTGCGGGGCATGCATGATAAATCGAAAAGAAATGCTTCACCGTATAGCAACCTCCGAGCAGTCAGGAGTGCCGATCGTCAATTATGGAGTTCTTATAGCATATGTGCTGGGCATTTTGAAACGCGCCCTCGCTCCTTTTCCTGAAGCAGTTTATTTGTTGAACGATTAAAAACTCTTTTTGAATGTGCCGTTGTGACATATTATTTACTTTTTTCTATACCGGATGTATATTTATTGAATGGAGATAACAATAAACAATGAAAACACAAAATAAGAAACAAATAGCGACTTTTATAGATGAGCAGGAAATCTCAAATATTTTAGAACAGGCAAAGACAGCAACTGACGATACGGCAAAAAATATTATTGAAAAGGGCAGGAATGCAAAGGGGTTAACACCATACGAAACAGCCGTTCTTCTACAAAACAAAAGCAATGAGATTTCAGAATTACTTTTTGATGCTGCACACGAAGTTAAGGAAAAGATTTACGGCAAACGGCTCGTTTTTTTCGCACCTCTTTATATAAGCAATTATTGTATCAACAACTGCGTTTATTGTGGATACCGTAAGGATAATCAGATAAATCGCAGGCGTTTAAAGCCCGAAGAAATTGAGCTGGAGATTATCGCGCTTGAGGCAATGGGTCACAAAAGGATCGCACTAGAAACAGGTGAAGACCCTATAAATTGCCCGCTTGAATATGTACTTGAATCAATACATAAGATATATTCTGTCAAGGAAAAATTAGGTAGCATCAGGCGGATAAATGTAAATATAGCAGCCACAACTGTCGAGAATTACAAAAGATTGAAAGACGCAGGAATTGGTACTTATATACTTTTTCAGGAAACATATCATCGTGAAACATACAAAAAAATGCATCCGCATGGCCCAAAAAGTGATTATGACTGGCATACGACAGCCATGGACAGGGCAATGGAGGCTGGCATAGATGATGTTGGTTTTGGAGTCCTTTTCGGGCTTTATGATTATAAATTCGATGTTTTGGGACTACTCTTACACTCCTTGCATCTCGAAGAACGTTTTGGCGTTGGCTGCCATACGATTTCCGTTCCGAGAATGCGCCCAGCAACAGGAGTCAATCTCACCACCTTTCCCTATTTGGTAAATGATAACGATTTCAAAAGGATCATTGCTATCATACGTCTTGCGGTTCCTTATACAGGAATGATTCTGTCCACCCGAGAACCGGCACACTTCAGAGATGAAATCCTGTCCATCGGTATTTCACAACTCAGTGCAGGCTCATGCACCGGAGTTGGTGGATACCACAAAGATATCGAAAGACATCAAGTTGAAAGCAACGGTCAATTCCAGGTTGAAGACCAGCGCAATACAGATGAAGTGTTAAGAAGTGTTTGTGAATCTGGTTACATTCCGAGCTTCTGTACTGCATGTTATCGCACAGGAAGAACGGGCGACAGATTCATGCCGCTCGCCAAATCAGGAGAGATTCAGAATGTATGTCAGCCAAACGCGATACTAACATTCAAAGAGTTTCTGCTCGATTACGCATCAGAAGAAACAAAGAAGATCGGTGACGAAGCAATCCAAAAACATCTCAAGATGATACCCAGACCTCACATAAGAAAAGAAACAGAGGACAGACTCAAAAGACTTGAGAGAGGAGAAAGGGATCTCTATTTTTGACCTCCTGACTTCTCAGTCCATACCTCTTAGGCTCTCGTTTTTCATTTTTAACCCTTCTTCTGGATGTCCTGTAGCCACAGGCTCCGATTGAGCACCAAAATCAATTGAAGGATAACGCCTCAATGCAGATGCCATAAAATTCATCCATATGGGAAGACAGACACGCGCCCCGCTCTCTCCTTTTCCAAGTGTAGTCCTTGCATCAAAACCAACCCACACGCCAGTCGCAATGTGGGGTGAATAGCCCACAAAGAGCGCATCATAATAGTTGCTTGTGGTACCTGTCTTTCCTGCTACAGCAAACCCTATTCTCGAAGCCCCTTTTGCCGTTCCATATTCAACCGGTCCTTTAAGCAAAATATTCATCTTCTGCGCTATTTCTTCGGGAAGCGCCCTATGTTTCTCTATGCCGTTTTCTTCAAGAACATTGTTTTCGCTGTCAACAATTTTTCTAATCATAATGGGCTTAATTCTATAGCCTCCGTTTGCAAAGGCTGAAAACCCCTTCACAAGATCGAGCAGCGTAAGATTAGAGCTTCCCAGGGCAATCGAAAGATTATTCGGTAGTTCTGTATTTATACCAAGCTCTGCAATTGTTTCTTTTACTGCGTTTATGCCAACATCCTGAAGCAGGCTTACTGTGGCAGCATTTTTTGAATATGCAACAGCATCCTTGATTGTAATCTGCCCTTCATATTTGCCATCATAATTTCTTGGCGTCCATGCCCCACCACCAGGGCCTCCAGGATATGACCTTGGTTCGTCAGGGATCACTGAATCAATATCGTAACCATTTTTCAATGCGGTAGCATAGATAAAAGGCTTAAATGCACTTCCTGATTGAAGTTTTGCAAATACCGCCCTATTATAAGGACTCTTTTCAAAATCCCTGCCACCAACCATGGCAAGGACATATCCATTATCCACATCCATACATAACAGCGCACCCTCAACCTTTAAAGTCCGTACAGGCTGAAATTTGTGCAATTTCTTTTTATCCTGTCCGTTATAAATTGCCTTTACAACATCTCCAGGCTTAAAAGGAAAATCCTCCATTGCAAGGATCGCCTTTTCACTTCCAATAAAGGCTGAATAGCCGTCTTTTACCCTCTCCGATATAAGAACATTATATGTTTTCCCCGACAATAATTTGGATAATTTTAGATTTCTGTCAACTGTTTTCATGAAATCGTCCCATTTCCTCTTATCCAAACTGTAAGAAACTGTATATTCACCCTTTCTCTGTTCGTACTGGGAAAGCCCTCTTCTCACCGCTTCTTCTGCCAATCTTTGAAACTGGGAATCTACAGTAGCGTATACCTGCAATCTTTTACGTGAAAATACACCTTTTCCGTATTTCTCCTCCACATACTGAAACACAAAATCCTTGAAGTAGCTATCCGTAAAAACCCCGTTGTCTTCCCTGATAGATATCCTCTCGTTTAGCAACACCTTTTTTGTTTTTTCGTTTATCATATTCTTTTCGAACATCTGATTTATGACATACTCCTGCCTTATCCTCGCATTTCCTGGATTCCTTTTAGGTGTATTTCTGGAAGGCGCCTGCACGATGCCAGCCAAAAGCGCTGCCTCAGCCGTCGTAATCTCCCATACATGTTTACCGAAATATATCTGGGACGCTGCTTCGATCCCATACACACCATGACCCATATATATGTTGTTCAGGTAAAGATTCAAAATGTCTTTCTTTGTCAGGTATCTCTCAAGCTTATAGGCAAGGATCGCCTCTCTTGCCTTCCTCAACAAACTCCTTTCAGGTCCCAGGATAAGCGTTTTAATGACTTGTTGAGTTATGGTGCTTCCCCCCTGTACAACCTTTCCATATATAACATTCTTTAATAACGCCCTGATAAGACTCTGAAATTCAACTGCACCATGCTTGAAGAAATCAGCATCTTCAGCAGCAAGAAACGCCATTTTTACATGTTTTGGAATCTTGCTATATTGAACGAATATCCTGTTATCAGGGACAATAAGATAAATAAGCTGACCATTTGCGTCAAAAATACTGCTTGCAGGCTTGTTTTCAAGGTTCTTGAGTACTTTGATCGACGGAATATCCTTTATTATATATATCCCATAACCAACTGCGAGGAAACAAACAGAAACTACTACAAGAAAAACAAGATAAAGATGAAGTCTTTTTTTCAAAATATTATTGTGCCCTTTCTTACGTCATAGACTCCAGATACGGTAATCCTCAGTTCAACAATAGATGTAAACGTCAAAAAACCCATTGTCCAAATAGGATCATCGAGTATGCTGCCCTTTGCCTTAAAAATGTTGTTGCCTCTTTTTAGTTCTTCAGCAAGTTCCATGATGTTGAGGTCTGACATGATAGCACCGTTAGGAAGAGACAAAGAATATAATATGCTACCTTTGTCTACAAGCACTATCCCCCCTCCCATCTTCAAAACTGTGTTTGCTGCAATCTGCATATCCGTGTCATCAAAACCGGAAACAAGCAAGCCATGCGTTTCGTGCGCAATTGAAGACGCAAAACCACCAATGTCAGCGCCTATTCCACGTACAAAACCCCTGCCCCACTTTTTTAAGTCTCTTCTTGTATAGAATATTTTACGTATATCGTTTTCCCTCTGTGACACCATTTGTTTGCCAACAACTCTAACAGGGACATCGATCCTCCTCGTAACCGTCCTGTCTAAAATGTCTATTACGGGGATTGTATCTTCACCGTGCCATTCCATTGAAAATTCATGTATTTCAACGCCCTTAAAGACAAACGGATTATATTTATTTCGTACTTCAGGAAAGGGGGTGGTCTTCAATTCCAGCGATCCTTTATCGGATGCCACTCTACCTCTCTCAACAACCTTGATAGGCGTCGGCTCTTTTATATCTTCGAGTATCAATACATCAGCAATCCTCCCAGGACTTATACTGCCAACCTCTCCGTCAAGCCTAAAATATCTGGCAGGATTCAGGGTAGACATTATTATGGCAACAACAGGGTCAAGACCGAAATCAATAGCCTTTTTTATCACATGATCCATATAACCCTTTTCAAGCAGGTCAACAGCAAATACACCATCAGAGACAAGCATCATAGAATCGATAGGCAATGAATTGATAACAGGACACAACTGTTCAAAATCACTTCTTATCGAACTGTGCCTTATCATAGTATAAAGCCCGAGACGCACCCTGTTTTTCAAATCAGATTCACGAATCGATTCATGACACGATGTAATACCTGCTGCAACAAGAGCATTTAGCTTATCGTAGGAAGCACCGAGCGTATGCCCTTCGATGTTTTTTGACAAAGATCTCGCCATGAGCATCCTTTCGAGTATATTGTCCTCTCCATGTAAAACCCTTGTATACGGGGAAAGCTCACTGATGGAAACACATTCTTTATATCTTGAAAACAATTTCCATATTTCATGGATCGAAAAAAGCTCTCCGCCTTCGATTTTCGGATAAGGCGGATATGCTGCGGGCACACCCCATAAAAATTTTACTGCAAATTTATCGCTTGTCTTTAAAACCTCTATAAATCCGTCCACACCGATTGCATTTATCATGTCGTGTGCATCCGAAAATACCGTAGTCGCGCCTTTTGTTACAACAAAATCCGCAAAGGTGGATGGATTGTAAAAAAGGTCTGCGTGACCGTGTGCATCAATATAGCCAGGTACAGCAAAATATCCCTTGGCATCAATAACAATAGTTTCACCCCCAATAGGCGGCTCTTTCTCGCCGACATATGCAATCCATGATTTGTAAACCCAAATATTTCCCTTAAAGATGTTTCGACTAAAAACATCAAGGATTTCTGCATCCTTTACAATTAGATCAGGTGCAGTCTCACCATTTGAAACCCTTATTATTCCCTTTACATCTTTCAATGTCTTTTCAATCATTTGTTACCTCTTGTTATAGTCAAGTGGACTTAAGTATCAATAACGTATCCTGAATGGTAGGTCAAATTATCTTTAAAATTAAATGCAAACCCCACAAAACCTCTACTAATCTCTAACATTTTAATGCCAATTTATCTAAAATATTGAGTTTTTTCGGTAAGATCCAAATGTAGTTCTTTTCATATAGAGCGTGCTAAAATCTATCCCAAAAAACCCATTTTATCAACATTAATCAGACCCATATGTCTTTACACGGGTTGACTCTATTCTCTTGTATTGGCGTCAAAAAATTACTATAATCTTTCGGGCAAATAATCAAGGAGGCCATACAATGGAAATGACGGAAGGGCACATCTACAGGGCTTTTGATTTAGAATTAAGAGAATTGAAAGAGAAGCTGCTTTACGAAGGCGATCTCGTTGAAAAGGCATTTCAGGATGCCATAAAGGCCCTTCTTGAAAGAAATTCTCAGATTGCAGAAAAGGTTGTGGAAGACGATGACATCATTGATGCAAAAGAGGTCGAAATTGATGAGTTCTGCCTCAAACTGCTTGCCCTGCGTCAACCGGCTGCAAGGGATCTGAGATTTATTACCACTGCCATTAAGGTAAATTATGACCTTGAAAGGATTGGAGACCTTGCCGTCAATGTATCTGAACATGTTCTTGAATTGAACAAAGAATCCCAATTAAAACCTTATATTGACTTGCCAACCATGGCAAGCATCGTGCAAACAATGGTGAAAGAGAGCCTCGAAGCCTTCGTAAAGGAAGACGTGGAACTGGCAATGAAGGTTACAAGAGGCGATGAAAGAGTTGACCAGTTGCATGACCAGATATTTAGGGAGTTGCTGACATACATGGGACAGGATTTGCGAACTATCACACGTGCGACAAGACTGCTTTTTATTTCAAAACACCTCGAAAGGGCGGCCGACCATGCCGTAAACATTGCCGAACTCGTCATTTTTATGGTTGAAGGCAAAATTATAAGACACCTGAAACCAATCGCAGAGGAATAGTCTGCATGCACAAGATTACACGTGTCTTTATGCTGTTGATTTTAACGATATTTTCTTGCTGTTGTTGCAATATTTCCCACAATTCTTCAAGCAAAAAGCAAATAGTTACAATTGCTGGGTCAACATCGGTCATGCCTTTTACAGAAAAACTTGCCGAACACTTTATGATTGATCATCCCGAATTTATAATAGACGTTCAGGGTGGTGGGTCTACAGCAGGTATACAGGCATGCATGAATAATACTGTCAACATTGGAATGTCATCCCGTCAACTCAAGGAAGCAGAGATGGTACTTAACGAAATAGTAATCTGTTACGATGGCGTTATAATAGTAGCGCATCCTCAAAACCCCATCAAGGATCTTTCGTTGAAACAGGTTAGGGATATATTTAATGGAAAAATAAAAAACTGGAAAGATCTTGGGTGGGTTAATAGAAGAATCGATGCAGTCTCACGAGAAGAAGGGTCAGGAACAAGGGGTTCTTTTGAAGAATTGGTTATGGGGAGTGAGGATATTGATGATGGTATAATGGTTCAAGATTCTAATGGTTCAGTAAAAGAGGTGATAGCGACTGATCCTTATGCTATTGGATATATATCACTCGGACTTGTTGACAGTAATGTAAAGGCCATATCTGTAGACGGCATTGAGCCAAATCTTAAAAATATCAAAAATAAAAAATACAAGGTCATAAGACCATTCATCTTTCTTTCAAAGGAAAGGCTTCAGAAAGACTCAAAGACTTTTGTGGATTATGTGCTGTCAAAGGATGGACAAAAGATATTAATTAAAGAAGGTTTAATAAGTATATATGATTAAAAAGTACCGTTTCAATAAAGAACATCTCGTCAGGGCGATCCTGACTATATTTGCCCTTTCCTCTCTTCTGTTTTTGTTTCTCATCTTTATTTTCATACTTTTTGAAGGATTACCATTATTTCTTAAGATAGGCCTTAACAAAATAATTTTGGGCTTTAAATGGGCACCCACCAAAGATTCTTTCGGTATATTCCCAATGGTTGTATCCTCTTTTCTTGTAACATTCGGTGCGCTTGTAATAGGAGCACCGCTGGGACTTTCCTGTGCAATATATCTTTCGGAATACTCAGGTAAAAAAACGAAAATGTTTTTGAAACCAGCCCTTGAGCTTTTAGCCGGTATCCCTTCTGTTGTGTACGGATTTCTCGGTGTTATTTATATTGTACCTCTTGTACGTAATTATTTAGGAGGTTCAGGCTTCTCGCTTCTTTCAACATCCATCGTGCTGGGTGTGATGATCTTGCCGACAATAATAAGCATATCTTTTGATGCAATCGTGTCTGTACCAAAAACATATCGGGAAGGTTCTTTTGCCATGGGAGCCACAAAATGGCAAACAATCTACAAGGTTATCATTCCATCAGCTAAATCAGGCATCCTTGCAAGCTTTATCCTCGGGATGGGCAGGGCAATAGGTGAAACAATGGCTGTTATCATGATTGCTGGCAATGCATTGAAAATACCCACAAGCATACTTGACCCGCTCAGAACCTTAACAGGAAATATTGCGCTTGAACTTGCCTACGCCACAGGAGACCACCGATTGAGTCTTTTTTCAACAGGTGTCGTTCTTCTTGTTATAATAATGATTCTCAATTATATTGCAAACTTCGGCATAAAAAGAAAGGTTTTGAAATGAGGGTCAATCCAAGATTTATAGATAAAATTGTTAAATTAGGTCTAAATGCACAGGCATTTTTCACTGTCGGCATCCTGATTGTTATTGTTGCAACAATCTGCTTTAAGGGTTTCCCATATATAAATTTCGAATTCGTATTTTCTTCACCTGAAGATATGGGAAGACTAGGCGGAATCTTTCCGTCGATTATAGGAACAATCTTGCTCGTTATGCTTTCCATATTACTTGCAACACCACTTGGTGTTGGCACCGCAATTTACCTTACGGAATACACAAAAGAATCGAGGTTTACAAAAATCATCCGTTTTGGTGTCGAATCGCTTGCAGGTATCCCATCTATTCTTTACGGTTTGTTCGGATTTATCTTTTTCGTAATTAAGCTCAAAATGGGTTGGTCACTTCTTGCCGGTGTACTGACAATAACGATCATGATTCTTCCAACAATAATAAGAACAAGTGAGGAAGCGATCAAATCAGTTCCAAGAAATTTGAGGCTTGTGAGCTATTCCTTAAGCGCCACCAAATGGGAAACCGTAACAAAGGTAGTAATTCCATCGGCAGCCCCCGGAATCCTTACAGGGGTTATGCTAAGCATCGGCAGGGCTGTCGGGGAAACAGCAGCAGTTATATTCACAATGGGCAGTTCTCTTAGATTTCCAGCATCATTAATGGATTCAGGAAGAACAATGGCAGTTCACTTCTATATTCTCGCACGCGAAGGCATATCGATGGAAAAGGCATACGCTACATCCCTCATACTTGTCTTGAGCATACTCTTGGTCAATATAATCGCCTACTACATTATGAACAGGGTAATTTCGAAATATTCGTGATAGAAATGGAAATTAAAATACAGATAGAAAAATTGAAAATCTCTTTTGGAAACATCGAAGTCCTGAAAGGTGTCTCGATAAATGTGTATAAAAACCGTATAACGGGCTTCATGGGACCGGCCGGAAGTGGGAAATCCACCCTGATATCAGCAGTCAACAGGATGATTGACTACGAGGAAAATGTAAAAATCGAAGGAAAAATCTACATCGATGATATTGATGTTATAAACGATGATATTGAAGGGGTATCTCTCAGAAGGCAGATTGGAACTGTTTTTGCAGTCCCGATACCCCTGCCCCGTTCTGTTTACGACAATATCGCGTACGGTCCCAGGCTTAAGGGCATAACAGAAAAATCAAAACTCGACATAATCGTTGAAGACAGCTTGAAAAAGGCGTTTCTTTGGGGCGAGATGAAAGACAGGCTCAACATTTCTGCCCTGAAACTATCAGGCGGGCAGCAGCAAAGACTGTGCCTTGCAAGATCGCTTGCCTTAAAACCTGAGATCATCCTTCTCGATGAACCATGTTCAGGGCTTGACCCTATTTCTACAGCCAAGATCGAAGATGCACTGAGCGGTCTAAAAAACGAATACACAATCATACTGGTCTCCAACAATACTAAACAGATAGCAAGGATTAGTGATTATTCGGCATTCTTTTATATGGGAGAGATGATTGAATACGGCACAACGGAAAAGATTTTCACAAACCCATCCGAAAAACGAACAGAAGACTACCTATCAGGGAAATTTGGTTAAATGCATAATAATTTTGTACTCTCAACAGAAAAATTGAATTTACACTACGGCGTGTTTCATGCGTTGAGAGGTGTTGATTTTAATGTATATCAAAACGCAATTACAGCACTGATAGGGCCATCTGGATGCGGTAAATCAACCCTTTTGCGCTGTTTTAACCGTATGAACGACCTTATGGATGATGTCAAAATTACCGGGAAGATATTTGTAAACAAACAGGATATCGATGAGATAGATATTATCGATCTCAGGAAAAAGGTAGGGATGGTATTTCAGAGACCAAACCCGTTTCCATTCAGCGTTTATGAAAACATGGTTTATGGGTTAAAGATTCACGGGATGAACAACAAACGAAAAAACCTTGAAACTGTCGAAAAGTGTCTGATAGCTGTCGGGCTATGGAAAGAAATAAAGGACAAACTAAATACATCTGCGCTTGAACTCTCAGAAGAGATGAAACAAAGGCTTTGTATAGCGCGCCTACTTACAGTTGAACCTGAAATAATTTTGCTCGACGAACCATGCTCTGCACTTGACCCAATTGCAACCATGAGGATTGAAGAACTCATGCTTGAACTAAAGAAAGACTACACGATCCTTATTGTAACCCATAACATGCAACAGGCTGCAAGGGTATCAGATTATACTGGGTTCATGCTTCTCGGTGAGTTGATAGAGTTCGATGAAACCTCGAAGATATTCACATCTCCACGGGACGAAAGAACAGAGGGTTATATTACAGGCAGGTTTGGATAACACCATACTTCACAACAGAGTCCACTTCGAAGTAGAAAAAGATAGAGGGCTGGAGGGTTGGAAGGTTGGAGGTTTAGCAAAAAATCGGAAACAGAAAGGGTTCAAGGATTCAAGGATTTGGAAAAGAAAGGGTTCAAGGATTCGAGGAGTCGAGGGTTCAAGTGGTTCTCTTGGAATCTTTTTTCAAAACCAAAAGAGGCAAGGAGTCAGAAAAGCCAGGGTTGGCTAACCATCTACACTTCCAAACATCTAACCTTCTCAGAGAAAAAAGGGATAGCTACACATCTAACCCTCTAACCCTCCAGCCTTCTTACCCTCCAGCCTTCTAAAATGAAAGTATCAAACTGTTTTTGAAACGAACTATCAACAACTAACGGCTATTCTATTGACTTTTGCATCATAATAGGTGAATAATTTTACCCTGATGAAAAAGGAACTTCAAAGGTTAAGCAAGATAAGAAATATCGGTATTGCCGCTCACATTGATGCCGGCAAAACAACCGTAACAGAACGTATTCTCTACTATACCAAAAAAACATATAAGATAGGCGAGGTGCATGAAGGTACAGCCACGATGGATCACCTTCCGCAGGAGCAAGAGAGAGGAATTACTATCACCTCAGCAGTAACGACCTGTTATTGGGATGACCACGAAATCCAAATTATTGATACACCTGGACACGTGGATTTCACAATAGAGGTCGAACGTTCTCTACGTGTACTCGACGGTATGGTAGCGGTTTTTTGCGGCGTAGGTGGCGTTGAGCCTCAATCGGAAACTGTCTGGCATCAGGCCGATAAATACAAGGTACCTAGGATAGCATTTATAAATAAACTCGACCGGATCGGCGCCGATTATTTTAATGTTATCGATAATATGGTTGAAAAGTTCGGTGCAAACCCCATCCCACTTCAAATCCCGTTAGGCAGGGAAGACGGTTTTTATGGTGTTGTCGATCTGTTAAAGATGATGGCTATTGTATGGGATGACAATAGCCTTGGCGCAACCTTCAATATCATATCAATCCCTGAAGATTATAAAAAGACCGCACAGGATTACAGGGAAAAACTTTTTGAAAAGCTGTCGCTTCTCGATGATCATTTTATGGAGCTTTATCTTGAAGGAGAAGAAATTGACGAAAGTTTTATACACGATATTATAAGAAAAGGAACCGAGACATTAAGGTGCATCCCTGTATTATGTGGCGCCGCTTTGAAAAACAAGGGCATACAGCCGTTGCTCGACGCAATAGTCAGGTATCTGCCATCACCCCTCGATGTTCCCCCTGTACAGGGCAAAAATCCGGAAACCGGGGAGATTGAATCGAGAGAGGCACGAAATGATGAGGATTTCACAGCCCTCGCATTTAAAGTTATCATCGAGGAAGGTAGAAAAATAATATATACAAGGATTTACTCTGGAGAAATTAAGGCAGGAGATGAAGTATTCAATGTAAATACTGGAAAAAAAGAGAAAATATCGAGAATATTCAAAATTCATGCAAATCACAAAGAAAGGGTAAACGAGGCAAAAACAGGTGCTATCGTTGGCCTTCTCGGTCTCAAAGATACAACCACAGGCCATACATTGACAAACAAAAAACAGATACTCCTCGAACCGATTGAGATTTATCAACCTGTAATCTCGATAGCCGTTGAACCTAAAAGAAACATAGACCAGGATAAGCTTATGGTTGCCCTCAAAAAGATATCAGATGAAGACCCGACATTTGTTCTCAAGGCCGACGAAGATGCTTATCAGACTGTTGTTTCTGGTATGGGAGAACTTCATCTCGATGTTATTGCAAGAAGAATAAAGGACGAGTTCGGCATTGAACTTCATGTTGGCAAACCTCAGGTGGTATACAAGGAAACTATAGAAACGAGCGTACCGATTGAATACACATTTGAAAAAACAATCAATTCTATAGCCTGCAAAGGCTCAGTTTCTCTCGATATATCGCCAAATGAACGCGGCAGAGGCATTGCAATACAAAATCATCTTGCCGAAGGTCACCCCTCTTTTTCTTTTATTGGAGCAATTGAAGAAGGAATAACAGAGGCTTCTAATGTTGGAATACTAAAAGGCTTTCCCATAACAGATGTAAAAATTGACATCAAAGATGCATCATTCACAAGCCCTGAATTCGCCAGATTAACCTTAAAAATAGCTTCCTTTGAGGCATTCAGAAAGGCGTGTAATGATGCCAAGCCTGTTTTATTGGTCCCGATTATGTCGCTTACTATAACCGTACCAAACGAATTTCTTGGTGACATCATTGGAGATCTAAACAGCAGAAAATGTCATATCCTTAATCTTACAACAAAGGACAGGATTACCATAATACATGCAAACGCACCGCTCACAAAGATGTTTGGTTATTCCACAAATATACGTTCTCTTTCACAGGGACGCGCTTCATTCTCAATGTATTTCTCGCACTATGATAAGGTAGAAAATGGATAGAATGAGTGAAATTTTGAGATTTTTAAGAGATGCGAATGATTATATTTCGGGCGATACAATATCGACAGAACTCGGTATTTCAAGAACAGCCGTATGGAAATACATCAATCAACTCGAAAAAAAGGGCTATGGTATCTCGAAATTAAAAGGAAAGGGGTATAGCCTTGTAAACATTCCCGACAAGCTTTTTCCATGGGAAATCAACAGATATTTGCATAATTCATTCACAAAGGAAATCATTTATAAAGAGACAATAGACTCGACAAACACATACGCCTTTAAACTTGCCCTCACAGGAAAACCAGAAGAGGGTACATGCGTTGTCGCAGAATCACAGAAAAGTGGCAAGGGCAGGCTCAATAGAACATGGTTCTCCCCTGCATATCAAAACATATATCTTTCTGTTATTTTGAGACCCCCTGTACATCCATCGAAGGTTTACCCCATAACATTTTTATCGTCTCTTGCCGTACACGATACCGTTAAAGACTTAACCGGGTTACCTCCAACACTCAAATGGCCAAACGATGTATTGATTAACGGTAAAAAGGTCTGCGGCACCTTACTTGAAATTTCAACAGAAGCTGACATGGTCAGTTTTGTGATCATCGGCATCGGGTTTAATATAAATATGGACGCACAACATACCGATGAGTCGATAAAAGACAAGGCGACTTCGCTTTATATGGAAACAGGCAAAACATATAACAGGGCATATGTCTGCGCTGTTTTGCTGTCCATGCTTGAGAGGTACTATTCTGTTTTCCTCGAAAAAGGCGAGAGAGAGATATGCAATATCTGGGAAAGCAAGGCACTGATTAAGGGCAAATACATCGAAATAAACCAGATGACTGAAGTCTTCAGGGGTATATCGGAAGGTATAGATATAGATGGCGCTATGTTGCTCAATATAAATGGCGAGATCAAAAAAATCATAGCAGGCGACGTATTATTTTAAAGACAGATACCAAATTTCAAATTTCATTGTCCGATGATCTTTATTATTCGGCTTAAAAAAACATAAGGATGGAAATATGCTGCTTGTAATCGACATTGGAAACACAAATATCGTATTTGGTGTGTTTGACGATGAAAAACTGGTCAATCATTGGAGACTCAGTACAGTGCTAAACAAAACCGTAGATGAGTACGCGATCCTTCTCAGCAGCCTGATCTATTTTGAAAAGATAAAGCTCAGCGATATAGAGAGCGCTATCATTTCATGTGTTGTACCTCCCCTTTTGATACCATTCGAGATACTCTGTAGAAGATATATATCCATAAAACCCATTATCGTTGAGCCTGGCATTAAAACAGGCATGCCTATTCAATACGATAATCCGCAGGAAGTAGGCGCAGACCGCATAGTTAATGCGGTTGCTGGGTATGAAAAACATAAAAAATCTTTAATAATTGTAGATTTTGGCACAGCCACAACCTTTGATTATATATCGCCCAAAGGTGACTATATGGGCGGTGCTATTGCGCCGGGTATGCTGATATCGCTCGAGGCACTTTTTGAAAGGGCATCAAAACTTCCAAGGGTAGAGCTTATAAGACCAAAAAACATAATAGGAAAGAACACGGTCAATGCTATGCAGGCAGGTATTACGTATGGATATGTGAGCCTTGTGGACGGCATAGTCAACAAAATTAAAGAAGAGGTAAGAACAAACCCCCATGTGATAGCAACAGGAGGTTTTGCTAACCTTATATTCGAAGATTCAAATACCCTTGATGAGGTGGATGAATTTCTAACACTGAAGGGACTAAAAATCCTTTACGATAAAAACAAGGATTTCCATAAGTTTAAATAGACCTTGATGTCTCGGCGGCATTTATGATTGAGTTTCCTTCGGGGATATCTATTTCGATTTTAATTATAAGTCCCTTATGGCCGACTGCCTCATAAGCATCATCCAGTTCGATATAAATACCGTCAGGTGTATAAACGTCATACAAATCATTGTATGTATGTGCAGCATAGACATGGGTTTGTTTGCCAAGAAAACCTATTAAAGGCCATTCCTTTATCTCGCACATATTCGATGTCTTTTGTTCAAAATCTTCCATAAAACTCAGCGCATTGTCCTGTGTCGTAAAAACACCGAACACTCCCTTGCCAAGTATCATCTTGTCCATAACTACAAATAGCTTCATATAATCCTTGTCATGATAGTCGTTCATAGCCGTATATTTTTTATAGATACAAAAAAGGGCGGGGGTTTTGCCCCCACCCTGTAAAGATCAACTTGAATCAATTACTACGCGTTGTCACTCCATTTTCCGTACTGCTCTCTAAGGATCCTGTGCAAAATCTTGCCTGCGCCGCTTCTTGGCATCTCTTCGTCTTTGATGAAGATAACGTTTTTCGGAACCTTGAAGCCTGCAATCTTGCCTTTACACCATGCGCTAACCTCTTCTGCGGCCATTGTCTGTCCTTCATGAAGTACAACAATCGCTGTTACCTGCTCGCCCCACTTTTCGTGTGGTACACCGATAACTGCAACATCTTTAACCTTTTCATGACCACCGACTACATTCTCAACCTCTGACGGGAAGATGTTCTCGCCACCGGAGATAATCATATTTGCCTTTCTGTCTACTAGATAGATGTAGCCATCTTCATCCCTGTATCCCATATCGCCAGCGCTGAAGTACTCACCTTTCATGGCTGCCATTGTCTTTTCCGGCTCTTTCCAGTACTCTTCAAAAAGCATCGGGCTTCTTGAGTAGAGTTCGCCAACCTCGTTTGGTTTTGTTACGAGATTTCCATCCTCATCGTAGAACTTGATATAGTCGGTACCGATAACCTCACGTCCGCAGGAGCCAAGTTTTGTAAGCTGTTCGTTGGGTTTCAGAACTGTCACGATTCCAGCCTCTGTTGAACCGTATGCCTCGTTCAATTCTGAATTGGGGAACATCTTAAGCACGCCGAGTTTTGTATCTCTTCTTGCAGGGGCTGAAGAGATAAGGAGCTTTTTTACGCTTGTAAGATCATATTTTGCCTTAACTTCGTCAGGAAGTGCAAGCATCATGATATAGTGGGTTGGTACCAGAGAGGTAAATGTGACCTTGAAATCCTGGAATGTCTTGAGGAGGTTTTCAGGATTAAAGCTCACCATGTTGTAGCACATTACGCTACCGCCGACCCAGGTAGCCACGAATGAATAGAAGAGTGAGTTGACGTGGCAACAAGGCATAACAAGGAGGTTGCAATCATCGTAATTAAACTCATGGTCGTAGATCATGATAAAATACTGCGCAAAGAGGTTGAGGTGGCTCTTAACAACGCCTTTCGGTCTTCCAGTTGTTCCACCGGTATACATAATAACCCATGGGTCATCTGCATCCACAACCGTTGCAGGCTCTTCAGGACTTGCTTTTGCGAGCATTTCTTCATAGTTGATATATCCATCATATGATGGGCTATCGACTGCAAAGTTAACATATTTCTCGACCGTAGAAATATTTTTCTTCATACCGTTTACCTGGTTGATCCAAGGGAATTCCTTTCCGTCTACAGGATCTTTTCCTGACTGCACTATAAATACCTTTGCCTCGCAGTGGTTGATGATGTATTCCATTTCGGCTGCTGCAAGCCTGAACATAAGAGGTACACATATAAAACCGCCTTTTGCGGCTGCTGCATAAATCTCCATCCATTCAACAGCGTTATAGGCAAGAACCGCAAATCTGTCGCCCTTTTTCATACCCAAATCTGCAAGCGCATTTGCAAGCCTGCATGACCTTTCATCCCACTGTTTGAAAGTGTGTGCTTTGTACAAATCTTTGATACCAATTTTATTCGGGAACCTCAGACCGTTTACCCTAACAACATCTTTTGCTGTCATCCAACGACCGTTCTTCATACTTATTCCTCCTCCAATAATTTTTGTAATGATAAAGCGTTTCTAAAAAAACTGCCTTTACTCGACAAGCTCCAGAAAATGGTATACCTTCTGCGGCATCTTATTCCGGAGAACATTGTCTATTAAGTTAATCATGCAACCAGGGCATGCAGTTACAACAATATCTGCACCCGTTGCTTTGATACCGTCCATCTTTTTATCTGCAATCTTCTTTGTGATATCATAATGGTAAACGCTAAAAGAACCACCCATGCCGCAACACATATCTGCATTCGGCATCTCAACATATTTTAAACCTTTTAATCCCTTAAGTATTGCCCTCGGCTGGTCTTTGATATTCTGATATCTTACAAGGTGGCACGGGTCATGCCAGGTTGCAGTCTTTCCCTCGAACTCTTTTTTCAGTTTTAATTCCTCGGGTTTCACCTTCATAATATCAATAATAAATTCTGTACTGTCTTTTATCTTCTTTTCAAACTCTTCATATCTCTTTTTCTGATCTTCGTTATCCGGCAGATATTTCTGATAGTCTTTAAGCGTTGAACTACATGTTGCACAACCGGTCACTATATAATCGAAATCCTTAAAAGCCTTTATATTTGTATCGGCAAGCATCCTGCCTGTCTCAAAATCCCCGCTGAAATATATCGCAGCCCCGCAGCAACTCTGGTCTGAAGGAACAGCCACTTCGATACCTCTTTTGGTCAGAAAATCGATAATTTTCAACCCAAGTTCTGGATATACAAAATCCATTGCACAACCAGTAAAAAAACCTACCTTCATCTTTGCAGGCTTGCCGTCTTGGGGTTTATAGACAGGCTTTACCATATCGCGTAAAAATTTATCCGCGATTGCAGGGATATTCCTGCCCTGTCCAAGTGCCTTAAGAAAATCAGGCAAATGTCTGATATTGCCTTCTGTCTTTGGCAGCATCCACTGAAATGCCTTCGCTAATTTTACATAATTTCCAAAGGCCTTTCTGTTTGCCATCACCTTCCTGAAAGCAAAATTCTTAATAAAACCCAAACCTTTGTTTTTAACCATCTGTGCCCTTGCCCCAACAACAACCCTATCGATCTGTGTCTTTGCAGGGCAATTAGCTACACACCGTTTACAGAGAAGGCACTTTCCAATAATTGTACCCATCTCATCTGTAAACTCCTGTTTTCCGTCCAGGATCTGTTTAACAAGGTAGTTTTTACCCCTTGCAACGGATGTCTCCACCCTTTCTTCCTGATACACAGGGCAGAAAAAACTGCAAAAACCGCATTTCATGCACTGATCCGCAAAACTTTCTATTCTCTCGAGCTCTTTTAGGTCTTTCAAGCCTAACCCCCTTTATGCTAATCCCAGATTTTGCCCGGGTTCATGATATTGTTGGGATCAAAAAGCGCCTTAACATTCTTCATCATGTTCACAACCACTGGGTCTGTAACCTTTCTGAAGAATTTCTGCTTTTCCAACCCTATACCATGCTCGCCTGACAGCACACCACCAAACTCCACAGCCGCTTCGATTATTCCATCCATTGCCTGTACCGCCCTGTCATAATGCTCTTTATTGCTTATGTCTGTAAGAATAGCCGGGTGCAGATTTCCATCGCCGGCGTGTCCAAGCACAACGATCTCAAGATTAAATTTCTTTGCAAGCTCTTTACATCTATTGATTAAAGCAGGGATCTTTCCCCTTGGAACTGTAACGTCCTCTGCAAAAACAGTTTTTGCCTTTCCAAATACTGCAGCAAAACCTGCACGCCTTGCAAGCCAATATTTGTTGGCCTCATCCGCATCTTTTGCCACCCTTGCATCTACTGCACCATATTTTTTAGTAATCTCTACTATCTTTTCCGTCTCCTTTTCGACCGCTTCAGCAATACCATCGCACTCAAAAAGAAGCACTGCATCCGCATCTTTTGGAAGTCCCATGGGCATCATCTCTTCTATCCTATTGATGACCCAGTTATCGAGAAGCTCTATCTTATCCGGTATAACACCGTTTTCCAGCACTCTAAAAACGCTCTCTCCTGCCTTTGCGACATCACCAAAAACAACCATGGTGGTCTTCCTTGCCGGAGGAATGGGGTTAAGTTTCAATTCAGCCTTTGTAATCACACCAAGTGTACCTTCAGAACTAATAAAAATATGGAGCAGGTCATAACCCACGACGTTCTTGAGCGTCCGGCCGCCAAGATTGACAATCTCACCCGTTGGAAGCACCACTTCTATCCCGAGTATGTACTGCTTTGTCACGCCGTATTTTACGCAAGCTGGGCCGCCGGCATTTTCCGCTATGATGCCGCCCAATGTTGCGCCAAGGAAGCTCTGTGGATCAGGTGGGAAAAAAAGACCATCTTTTGCCAATCTGAGGGTCAAATCCTGAAGGACAACGCCCGGTTCAACCGTAGCCGTAAGGTTCTCTTTATCAACCTTCAGTATCTTGTTCATCTTGGTAGTACATAGGACTATCCCGCCCAACCACGGAACAGAACCACCGCTTACATTTGTGCCGCCACCCCTTGGCGTTACAGGGATTTTTTCGGCATTGGCTATCTTCATAATATCGGAGATCTCCTTCGTACTCGTAGGAAAAACAACCACATCCGGCTCGCGCACCCAGTTTGATGTTCCATCATAGGAATATGCCTTCAACGCCTCCGGCGAAGTCAAGACATTATCCTTCCCCACTATTTTCTGAAATTCGTTTATCAATGATTCTTTTATCATCCATGCCCCCTTGTTCTAAAGGTTATTTGGTATTGTTACTTATTTCACTAACATATATCCTTTTCGAAAGGATTTTGTCAAGAAAATATGGCAATTAAGAAAATATAGATACACGATTTTTACAATACAAATACAGAAGCTCAATTTACCTTTAATATCATATAGTTAAACATTGGGTGCCTGATAAAAACAAGCCAGGCTAAATATATCCTATACAGGCCGTTTCAACCCTATGGCGTTTTGTAAGCCTGTACAATTATTTTCGTTAAATATTTTATTCACAAGCCTATTTCCTTGAAATAGGTGCATATTAATTGGTATTATTTACAACGTATGGAATTATTTAAAGATTCGGATTTTAAATCCAAAGACAACCGCAAACCACTGGCTGACAGGATGCGTCCAGAATCGCTTGATGATTTTGTCGGGCAGGAACACCTGCTTGGCAAGGACAAGCTCTTGAGGGTATTGATAGAAAAAAGGGGGATACCTTCCATCATACTCTGGGGACCCAGTGGTGTTGGAAAGACAACCATCGGTTGGATTATCGGTAAGGAAACAGGGCTTCCTTTTGTCCCGATGAGCGCCGTCAGCATTGGACTAAAAGAGGTAAAAGAGGTAATAAAAAAGACAAAATTACAAAAGATCATACTGTTTGTCGACGAATTTCACAGATTCAACAAATTACAACAGGATTCATTTCTGCCTCATGTTGAAAACGGCGACATAATACTAATTGGCGCCACAACAGAAAACCCCTCTTTCGAAATCATCTCACCCCTGCTTTCCCGCATGAAGGTGCTGACGCTAAATCCACTTTCCAACGAAGAGATCATTACCATCATAAAGCGAGCACTTAACCATGACCAGGAATTGAAAGATTCATCTATTGTCATTGAAGAACATATTATAGAAGAACTTGCAATGCTTGCCAACGGCGATGCACGTAAGGGGCTAAATCTTCTTGAAATATGCTACAAAATAACCAAGGAAGATGACCAAAAGAAAAGGGCCATAGACAGAGAAACCCTTAAAGAGGCCTTACAGAGGAACATAGCTGTCTATGATAAAAAGGGAGAGATGCACTACGACCTTATAAGTGCACTACACAAAAGCATGAGAGGTTCCAATCCGGATGCATCGCTTTACTGGCTTGCCAGAATGATTGAAGGCGGAGAAGACCCGCTTTATATATTGCGAAGGATGGTAAGGTTTGCGTCCGAAGATATTGGAAATGTAGACCCCCATGCATTAACACTGGCGATTTCAGCCACTGAGGCATTCAAGTTTATCGGGCCACCGGAAGGTTATCTTGCCATTGCGCAGTTGTGTGTATATCTCTCATTATGTGAAAAAGGCAATGCGATCTACAAGGCATATAATACAGTCATGCACGATGTAAGAACCTTGCCGGAATACCCTGTACCGCTTCATATCCGCAATGCACCGACAAAACTCATGGCGCAATTAGGTTATGGAGAAGGATATCTCTATCCACATGACTACACAAACGCAATCGTTAAACAGGGATATTTTCCAGAACAGATGAAAAACAAACGTTATTATCATCCCACAGACAGAGGATATGAAAAAAGATTGAAAGAATTCATGGAAAAAGTCAGAAAGCTGGTTAACACCGAAAAGGAGCCAATATGAAAGATGAAGTGAAAAGCAAAAAAGACATGGCAAACTACGATATCATCCATTTTGAGGCGTTAGGCCCTGAGGCCTCCCATCTTGAAGAGGAGATCATAAAAGCCATTGAGCAAAACGAAATTCCACCAAAACATAACTATCTTATTACACCTGACAATGTACAGGTTTTCTTGAAACAAAACCCCGACATTGTACTGCCTGATATCATTACAACGAAAACCCACTCTGTTATTCCTGACAATTATATGAACGGAAAAAAGAAAAGTATTATTACGAGAAGCGCAGGGTATGACCACTTTGAACATCTCTCAGAAAAGGTAAACATCGCTTCCCTCCGAGAATACTGTGTCAATGCAGTTGCTCAAACCGCAATGAAGTTTCTCTATGCAGTGGCAGGGAAACTGAACCACTATACAAAAAATACAGAAACCTTTGAGAGAAAGAATTCCGAAGCATTTATTGAGCTCGACAAGCATAGGGTTCTCAGCGTTTTCGGGGTAGGAAAGATCGGAAAAAGGCTCTACGAGCTTGCGGAGGCAAATGGACTCACCGTTCTGGGAGTTGATATCAGACATGATGAACTGGATAGGCTATATAGAGGTACCGTACGATTTGTCACAAAGGAAGAGGCGATTGCCTCAAGCGATATTATAGTGAATGCGATGAATCTTACAAAAAACAGACAAAGCAGGTTCTACAACGTGGGTTATTTTTCGTCAGAACATCTTTCTAAAGCTAAAGACGGTCTAATGTTTATCAATATCACACGTGGAGAGATAGCACCCGAATCGATATTGCTACAACTTTACAACTCAGGAAAAATTTCTGGTATTTGCCTTGATGTATTTACTAATGAATCCGAATTTACAAGACTTCTCGCAGGTGAAGTAGTCTCGGGCCAAGATGTCAAAGCTGCGAAATCTCTCGTTGAAATGGCATTGGAAAGAACTGGCAATATATATGTTCAGCCACATCAAGGATTTAATTCTGATGTTGCTGCAAAAACAAAGGCTATCGAGGCAATAAAACATGTCAAGGCATGGTACAAAAATGACGGCAAATATTTTGATGAACAATTACCTTACTATTGAGACGACAACATTGCGATATGATACCAATATAATTTGAACTGCTCGTTCTTGCAAAAAAAATGTACGTATGTGGTTTTTATATTTTTTGTATCTTCTACATCGTGTATCGAGATTGAAAAGATTTCTTTCTTGATTTATCTGTTCGGTTTCATTATAAATATCTTCACCGGTTAGGTGTATAAAGGTTCTACAACATTGAGCACATGACATAATATCTCATAGCAAATATATAGATATCTGACTTGAAGGCTGGAAAGTCTTTATAGTATTTAATATTCAGTCATTGACAATGACCGATGGCTATCCACCTGGCAATTAATAAGGAGAAAATGTGAAAACGATAAAAATTATGCCCTGCCTTGATATGAAGGATGGGCGCGTAGTAAAAGGTGTACACTTTGTCAACATTCGTGAAGCCGGCGATCCCGTTGAAAACGCCGCCTTCTATGAAAAGGAAGGGGCGGACGAACTCGCCATGCTTGATATTGCTGCAACCCTTGAAAATCGTAAGACAAGGCTTGAATGGGTAAAACAGGTTTCTGCTGTAATAACCATTCCGCTTACAGTAGGTGGCGGAATAAGCAGTATCAAAGACATTGAACTGACAATCATCGCTGGTGCAGACAAGATTTCGATAAACAGCGCGGCCATTAAAAATCCAAACATAATAAAAGAGAGTGCAAAGGCGTTTGGATCAGAAAGGATTACAATTGCAATCGATGCAAGACGCAATAAGGAAATGCCTTCGGGGTTCGAGCTTGTCGTATCAGGAGGCACAACACCTGTCGGGAAAGATGCAATAGAATGGGCAAAGATGTGTCAGGATCTCGGTGCGGGTGTAATTCTACCTACAAGCATGGATGGAGATGGAACACTTGTAGGATATGACCTCGAATTTACGAAGGCTGTAGCAGATGTCGTCACTGTGCCTGTTGTTGCATCTGGCGGTGCTGGAACCCTGGAACATTTTTATGAAGGCGTCGTGAAGGGCGGTGCAAGTATCCTCCTTGCAGCATCTGTGTTTCATTTCAGAACATTCTCAATAAAACAGGTAAAAACCTATCTGAAAGAAAAGGGACTTGAGGTAATACTATAAGACCTTTTATGTCAGACATTTACACCGTGGAGGCTTAGAAATGTCAAAAGTATCAATATGGTGGCAGGCATCAAGACCGTTTTCCTTTACTGTAAGCATTCTGCCGCCGATTCTCGGTAGTATCATAGCGAAGATGGAGAGCCCTGGCTTGAAGATTGACTGGCTGCTTTTTGCCCTTGCACTTATAGGATGCGTAATTGCACATGCCGGCGCCAACATGATAGGAGATTACTTTGATTTCAAAAAAAGGGTAGACCGCGAGGGTACGTTTGGTTCAAGCGGCGTATTGATAAGCAATCTGATCGAACCAAAAAAGGTTTTTATGGGCTCTATTGTCGCCTATGTGATCGCTTCATCAATTGGCATATATATTGCCGCTTCAATTCCAAACGGTATGTATCTTATTCTGATTATCATCATAGGTGCCGTTCTCGGGCTTTTCTATGCGGCAGAACCTTTTTCATTCAAATACCATGCACTCGGCGACCTTGCGGTATTTATATCATTCGGTCCAGCAATGACCCTGGGGGCCTATTTCGTTCAGGCACATCACTTTTCATGGACACCTGTACTTTATGCAATTCCTGCAGCCTTTCTTGTTGACGCTGTTTTGCACAGTAACAACCTCCGCGATATCAAAAACGATTCGGTGGTTAATATAAAAACCGTTGCCATCCTAATAGGTGAACAGAATTCAAAAAGGATGTATTATGGACTTATCATAAGCGCTTATATTTCGGTTATCTTGCTTATTACCGCAAACGGGCTTCCGACTGTGTCGCTTATTACATTGCTTTCACTTCCCCTTGCACTTAAGCTGATCAGGATAGTAAAACACAAAAACAAAGTGCCTGATCAGCAGTTCATCATGATTGACGCAGCCACTGCCCAGTTACATTCGGTATTCAGTGTTTTGTTTGTCGTGTCTCTTCTTGTTCAGTATTATTTCATGAGTTGATGCCTTTGCTATGTTAAAGTACGTTCTGGCTATTGGGCATCGGGCTTCGAATATCGGAAAATGACGAATAGGAGATCGGGTTGAAAACTGTAATTGCATCAATCATCATTGCGTTCATTCTGTGGTATCTTACATTTATAACAAAACCATTCAATTTCTGGCTTATGATGACCTTTAACACGCTTTTTTTGGGCACTATATCTTTTCGGGGAGGACAAATATTTCGAAGAGATGAATGGAATATACGCAATATCATTATTGGCGTCGGTGCAGCTATTCTGCTCTATGGAATCTTTTTCGTCGGAAACCATATCCTTGTTTGGGTAAGCGATAGCATTGGCATAATACCCAAACGTGCCGAAAACCTCGACTCAATCTACGCAAATAGCGAAGCTGTTTCACCTGCCCTTATTGCAATGCTTCTTTTTTTTCCAATAGGTTTTGGCGAAGAGGTTTTCTGGAGGGGTTTTATCCAGAGGTTTTTCCAGCAAAAATGGGGAAGATTATTGGCATTCACAATTACGGTGTTGCTCTACACAGGTGTCCATGTGCCAACGGCAAACCCCGTCCTTATCCTTGCTGCATTCGTCTGCGGGATTTTTTGGGGAGGTTTTTATTGCCTGACAAAAAGCATGGTGCCTGTCATCATATCACATATGGTATGGGATCCATTCATTTTTATAATCTTTCCAGTAAAGTAAGAGGGCATGTTCAGTTTTACATATATATTCAAACCTTTAAACAGAGAAAACTTTGATATATTATCAAATAATCTAAAATAGCAGGGAGGAAAAACTTGTTTAATAAAACACAGTTGAACAAATATGCCGATGTACTGATATGGGGATTGAAAACAGCCAGAAAGAACAGATTCAAAAAGAACGACATCATCCTTCTTCAATTTGACCGGCCTGCACTGAATCTTGCCGAGGTACTCTATGAAAGGATTTTGTTATGGGGAATGAATCCGATTCAGCGGATGATCGCCACATTCGGCATGGAATACAGTTTTTATTCATTTTCAAATAACAGACAGCTCATTTTTCAGGCGCCTGGCGATAAGGAACTCATGGAACACCTGAGCGGAAGGATATTTTTACGCGCACCAGAATCTCTTACGCATCTCAAGGATATTGACCCCACAAAAATCGGTAAATTTCTTGTCTCGAGAAAACCGCTTAGGGACATACTCGAAAAAAGGGAACAGAAAGGGCTTCACGGATGGACACTATGCACCTATCCTACCGAAGAACTTGCCAAACAGGCACAAACAAATATGGATGAATATAAGCAACAGATCATCAAGGCATGTTATCTTGACAAGGATAACCCAGTAAAAGAGTGGGATAATATCCTTAAAAACATAACAGCAATAAAAAAATGGCTGAACAATCTCAAGGTGAAATATTTTCATATTGAGTCTCAACATATTGATTTGAAAATCACCCCTGGTGAGAAGCGGAAATGGAGCGGCGTTTCAGGGCATAACATCCCAAGTTTTGAGGTATTTTTCTCACCTGACTGGCGTGGCACCGAAGGCTCTTACTATGCCAACCTGCCCTCTTTCAGAAGCGGTAACTATGTAGAGGAAGTGAGGCTGTTGTTCAAAGAGGGTTCGGTAGTAAATGCAGAGGCAAAAACCGGCGAGGAATTTCTTAAAAAACAGATTGCAATGGACAAAGGAGCATCTAAGGTAGGCGAATTTTCACTCACAGACAGGCGGTTTTCAAGGATTGACATGTTCATGGCAGATACCCTGTTCGACGAAAATTTCGGAGGTGATTATGGTAACTCGCATATCGCACTTGGCGCCTCTTATGTAGATACATATTCTGGCAATCCATCTGATATCACAAAGACATTTAAAAAGAAGATGGGCTTTAACGATTCAGCCCTCCACTGGGACCTTGTTAACACAGAGGATAAAACTGTTACAGCCTATCAAGCAAATGGGAAAAAGATGGTAATTTATGAAAACGGGATGTTCAAGTATTAGCAGCTCGATTGGAATTAGGAATTAGGATTTAGGATACTGTTTTTAAGGCGGGCATTTTGCACAGATCGATCTGAACTGCATTGTGCTC